>Ga0137308_100143_pt1 | contig 131988 bp, 134 predicted proteins | sample Inofrocosms_June_FD_97181 | JGI IMG/M metagenome (GOLD analysis project Ga0137308, IMG submission 97181) | Mouse cecal microbial communities from Vienna, Austria - N-Acetylneuraminic and N-Acetylglucosamine D2O microcosms_June | ecosystem: Host-associated > Mammals > Digestive system > Large... | reverse complement strand
GTGCGCCCCGCATCCGTCCGCTGCCAGGTCATGCGCCTGCCCAACTACCCCCAGATAGTGGACAGCAATATATTTCTTCTGGTTGCCCCAGCAGGGAACGTTCCTGGAACTGATGGCATTAATGATTTTATGTGTCATGTGTTTCTCCTTTCCTGCTGCATTTTTGCAACACTAAAAACACCGCCCATTTCTGAGCGGCATTAGTTCTTATAAAACTTGCAATTTCTTCCACTTTCCTCTTGATTTCCACGTTATAACGTGGTATAATTTAAACATAGAGAGGAGGTGACAGGAAATGGAGAATAAAATAAACGAGCTGAAAAAAGTGGTTAGCGCACTCATCCAGCTCGCTCTCGAAATTGGAACTCTCTTAGCCGTAATCAAAATGATTATCGAAAGTCTCCAATAATGAGGTGGGGAGGGAAACCTCCCCAAACAAAATATAACATATCTCCATTGTCCATGCAACATGAAAAAAACTGCAAAAAGTCTGATTACCCTTATAATTTCCTTTATCTGGCTTATTATCATTATTGTTGGCTTGATACTGCTACTCACATAAGGAGGCTGTCATGAATCTAAAGCAACTACGCAATCAACAAAATTTGTCCATCCGGGCACTGTCTGAACTAGCCGCAGTACCTATCCGAACCATTGAGGATATTGAACGGTTCAACCGGTGTAAAGTCGATACAGCTATTAAATTGGCCGATGCACTCAACGTTACACTTGATGAACTTTGCAGGGATAAGGTGGCTGAATAGCCACCCTCCCTGCTTTTTTATTCCTGAAAATCTCTACTCCTTCAGCTCTGGAAGCCCTGCTACCGATGTAAGCATCGACACTACACCAGCCAACACGGAAGCAGACAGAACATACTTCCAGTCAACTGCCCCCATCACTGCCGCCGTTCCGATTCCTGCAACCGCCGCCTGTGCCACGGTTTTAATTGCCCTGATTCCTGCTGCCTGTACCCATTTTTCAAAATCGTTATTCTTCATACTTGTTACCCTCCTAATATTTTGCGCCGATGCTTCCCTGCAATCCAGCACGAATTTCTTATATTACATTCCAATCTGCCTAAAAATAAAACCAATAACTACACCAATAACGGCGGTTGCAATATATCCTACAACCTTACGCCACATCTCTCCGTCACGGTTTTCCAGCGTTTCCAGACGTTTCCCCTGGCGTTCCTGCTCCCTTACCATCCCTTCAATGCTGGATGCTAATTTTCCAACAGAAACAGTAAGGTCATTGATCTGCTGAACGCTTTCTTCAAGAAGACCGATGCGCCTATCCTGCCGATGATTTGCCTCCTCCAGCCGCCGTTTGAACTCCTCGTGTTCTGCCCGTGTAATAGGATCACCTACACTCATTACGTCCTCCTTTCTGCAATAATAAAACAAGCCCTCTCCACGGCGCGCTGTGCGCCGTTTTCTGGGCTTTTTGCCTTTTAATATATAAATCCTAGCTCATGCTTGTTTCAGCCTGTATTTGCGCCGTCCGGCCGGTTCTGTCATAGGTTTCTTCTGTAATTTCCTCATAATCTGCTTCAGTAATAGTCCCCTTCTGCACCCGTTCCCCGATTTGTTCCCTGGTAAGCCGGCCTGCTTTATAAAGCCTCTGTAAGCTCTGTGTTAAAATATTCACCTAAAGCACCCCCATTTCTACCAGCTGCATTGTATATTCGTCAATTGCCCGGCTGGTATCGATCCCCTCAATACTTTTAAGCATTTCATACTCCGAAACCGTTATTTCACGGCTCTCGCATAGATAATCCGTATATGCCGGAATCCTTTCAGATGCACTATGCTCCTGCTCCTTTACATTCCGGCGCTGGATATAAATGCCTGCCCCTACAAGCTGTAGCTCTGGCGGCCTGCTGGAACACCGTTCTTTTACCCATTGTTTCAAACTTATCCCCTCCTTTAAACCGTTACGCCAACTGGCGGAAGCAAAAGAACAGAAGCACCTATGCTCCAATGCTTATATGAGCCTTTGCTATATAAAGACAGTTCACGGACACTACATTTAACTCCGTCGGAACAACTAGAAAACCGGCAGCCCATGGTCGTTTCTCTTACGTTTGCTGAAAAACCTGAACACCCTCCGGTAACGCTGCTTCCCGCAAACGGTTCAACCGGAAGCGCCCCAAAACCTTGGACTGCCAAAAATTTATTTGGATAAACACCAATCGCCTCTTTGGAAATATTAATTCCTGTATCTGTGTAACCAACCCCATTTTCATTATACGAATAGTTTTTACTTATTTTATAGCGCCCATTTACCAAAATTGTATAAGGATCCCTCATTGACTGCTGATGGCTCCCTAAAACTATACTATGGAAAATCTTATTAAGGCTCTTTTGGTCATCAGTCCCATAAAACTGCCCCCCATCTATAACTGTGTTCTGCTTTACACCATTCGTAGGTGTGCCAACTGAATACCCTGCACAATTTCCAAAGCCATACACTTCCCTCAGATTCGTAGTCTTTGCAAACATAATCAACAAATCAATAATTGTTTCCACAATGGCTCCTCCGAAAAAACACGCCCGCCCGCTAAAAGCATCAATATTCTGTTTATACATAGAGGCAGATCCGCTATAAGTAGGCTGCGTTCCAGATATGCTGCCCATTCTATCGCCTATAAGTGAACCATAAAACATCGGAATCCAGACGCCCTCTAATTCATTATTTTCCGTATCTATGAATCCAATTGGTTCGTAGCCGTCGCGGGGAGTAAGCGAAAAGCGCACAATCCTGTCATTGCCTGCCATCTTTTCGCTCTTGTAAATTTTAGGAATCCATGAGAAAGCCCCGCCATCATAGCTGGTGTTTGCAATATCTGAATTACTTTTATCTTCTTTCTTTGTATAGTCATTTTCACTTAACATGTAATCCGGTGTACCGTCTGCTCTTACCATATAGGGTTTATTCCCTTTAATAACCGGAAAATCCGCCCAACTGTGCAAGGCCATCACGCCCGTTTCCCTGTCCCTGGAAAACGGGATATAGTCTTTATTTAACCCAATATATTCTATACGGGAATCCGGGCTTAAAATATCATTATGTTCGATGAACCCATATACCGGATCCGCCGATAAGATATTGTAAACTTTATCTAAGGTTTCCTTGTCTGCAACGTAAACCTTCTGTCCTGCCGCCATTATTCATCCACCTCCTGAATATACAGCAAGCCGTTATCAATTCCTAAACGGTACTTCTGTTTTGTTGTATCATCCATTATCTTATTTGCATCCTCCGCCAAAAGCGCTGCCCCTTTCACGCATACAGTAACATCCGCCGAATTCCCAACAGCCGCAAAATATTCCTGTACAATTTGCGCCGGGCTATGCCCATCATATGCTGGCATAAAATCACCAGTTTCCCCTGCCGCTACTGCAATACTGTAAAGGACTTCTGTACTTTCATCCCCGCCGGATTGCTTGGCGTACAATCCAATTTCGTTAATGTAATATCCCTGGCTTACAAGCACTTGCCCTGTAACTGGATCCTGGTTCGTAATTAATGCCGTTACTTTAACGCTATGTTCTGAATACACATCTACATCTGAAATGCTATAGCTGTTTTTTTGCCCCTTAAGTGATGTTCTGTCCTGTAATGCCGTTACTTCCTTTTCATCTTCTGTATAGCTTCCATTCCCGGTTACGACACGGGTAAATTCGATTTTGGCTCCCCCCGACTGCGCCAAAGTCAGAAGCCCTATGCCTTCGCTGGTTATAACCGCATTATTAAATGGCTGTGGCATTCTTTTTTCCCTCCTATCCTGCATTGCTCCCATCTATGCAATAATCATCAATGATTGCTGGCGGGTGATAGCTTGAAAACTGTCCTACCCCTGTGTATAGCTCCTGGTTTATAACCCTGTGTATGTCAATCCCCCTAAGATGTGACCGGGTGTTCTTCACCCTCTGGATCATAACCATAAAAAAATCAATAATTGCTGGGGTAAGGACTGCATTCGTTTCTATTTTGAAATAAAAAGGCTCGTCGTCATACTCAAACCATTCTTTAACTTCCCCTTCCCCAAACACCGCCTCTACAAGTTCCTCAACTGCTTTCGGTGTCCCGGCGCTCATGTACCATACAAGCGTATTTCTTACAAGCTTCCGTTTCGTGCCAATATCCAACGCGCTCCTATAATACTGGGTACGGAGTTCCGAAGCCAATAAGTCTATAACTCCCTCCGGCTGCCCCTCTAAGTTCTCATAAATATATAAACGCTGGCTATATCGGTAAAGAAGTCGGCAAGCCTGCTGCAATGCATAACTCAACGCTTTCACTTCCGGTTTCCTGCTTATGTTTCCGGGCATGATATCCGTTAATTGCCCATCGTAATAGCTAATCATTTTCCAGCCCCCCATATATTATATTACTGCTTGTACACTGGGCTTTTGCTGTTTCCCCAATTACCTGGAATACTGGAGACCGCACAACTGTCCTTTTTGCGCCTGCGGCATTAATGCGGGCAATTAGTTCATCCGGGTTTATGTCCCTGCCAACTTTGGAATCCTGCCAGACCCGGTACTCCTCTACAGCGTTTTCTACCTGCTCCCGTATCGCCGTAGCTGCTGCGCTGTCGCTTGCATTGATAAAATAAGTTAAATCAATGCTGTACCCTTCAGGTATTGGTTTTTTAATCCGCACACTATCGGTAAGCGGCCGTCTGCCCCGTTGGTTCACGGCTTCCTCTACGGCTGCTACCACAATATCGTCGGGGATGCTCCCGTCAGACATTACAAAACGTATATCAACAACGCCGGGCGTAGGGCTGGTTATTTTTACATCCCCTATATCCGGGTTGCTTTCTTTTACCCAGTATTCGTAAGCATCATCCGGGCCTGCTGTAGAATAACTGGAAGGTGCAAGGTAAACCCTTTCAGCCATATTCTGGTCTGACTCTACCTCTGTCCCGCCAGTGCTTTTTTCGGTATTCTCAACCCTGGCTACAAAACCTATAGGATCCACAAGGGTAGTAAGCTCCCCTGCTGCAAAATCATTTCCTATTGTTCCGGCTTCGGTACACTCCATCATGAGTATTATTTCCGTTTCCCCCGGTAGTATCTCCGCATACTCAGTCGTTGCAAAATAAACCTCATAAGCTGCAGTTACCCGGGTTCCTGCTGGTATGCTTGTTGCCATTTCACGTTTCTCAGAAAGCGTGAATTTAACCGGAACCCGTGCAAACTTCGCAGGGTTCCTTACCACTTTCTTAAGTACCCCCAGGTTATCTAAATAATCATCATAGGCATATTTTAGGAAATTCATCTTCCCGGCTTTGTCTATGTTCTGTAATCCCTGGTAAATAAGTTGAGCACATCCTAACATAATTATGCGGTTAGGGTCTGCTTTAGAAAGCTGTATTCTTTTTCCCGTGATTTCCTGGTATTTCTCCACAAAATCATTTAAAAGCTGGCTCTGTACCTGTTCAAGCGTTAAGCCGTCAATAAAACTGATATCTGGTAAGTTATCTATCGTATTCAGCATATCCGACAAGGCTATCACCCCCCTATTCTTCTATTTCCTCTTGGTCTGCATCCTCATCGGTGTCGTCTGGGTCTTTTTTCCCAATAGTAATTTTCGGCGTTAAATTCCCGTCCTCTGCCTGTCCATAAGCAATATTCAGAATCTCTGCCCGGCTTTCGTAAAGTTCCGTTTTTTCTATAATTTCCAAAGCAAGTAAATTCTGTGCTACGTTAGCCGGATAACTCTCGCATTCCTGATCCAATCCAAAATTGCGGTCACCCGGGCAGGTTCCTGCCGCCGTGCTATAAAGCAACAAAAGGTTCCTTTGCATTTCCTCAAGCTCTGACGCATTCAGATAATCAAACCCTATAAATTCTACTTCTGGCAAATTAAACATCTGGCCGCCCCCTATAAATATTCCTCCAAAGTAATGTCGCACACTATCTTTACAACTTCCCCTTCGTTCAGTATCGTTTCCCAGTTCTCGCTGATTTCAGTAATGGCATACTTATGGGAACCAACTTTCTTCTTCCCAATAACTACCGTCTGGGGCTTCCCGGTCCGTATTAGCTTTTCTATGTTCTCTACTGTTTTCCGGGGTTTTACGCCATGTTCCGCGTTGATAGTTATTGTAAATGTAACCTGGTCTAAGTCCGGCCCTAAAAACTGCTTCCTGGGCTTTTTCCCTACACGGGAATGGGAAGCCCAGCGGCCTTTGACAGTCCGTTGCATCTTACTGAAATTAAAGATTTTCGCATCGCTTGTTTCAAAAACAATCTTTTTCCCTATGTGCCCTATTGATGCCAAAACCCCCACCTCCTATGCTATTCCGAGTGCTTCTTTAACTGCTTTTACATCTGCCATTAATTCCGCAACCGTAACCCCTTCCCCATCTGCCTCTGCAAACCGTATATGCCCAGCTGCTATGGTAAGTTCGCCATTATTCAGGGAAATATAGGCCCCTTGCCCCAAATCTTTATGATATTCACCGGGGCTTTCCGCCGTATTGTGCTCATTCCAGTAAGTTCCTAAAACAATACCCATTTCCCCGCCATTACTTAAATGCAAGACAACAACTTTTGCCCCTATCTGGGGAAGCTTATATTCATCGTTAAAAGTCGCGTAAGGCAGAAGCTCTGTAACCTCCCCATCCCGATCCTCATATACTACGCTCACCATCCCCGTCGCAGCATCAACGCTGCTTACGGTTCCGATCCTATTCTCTCCTTCCCTCAATGCCACCTCCCTCCCCTATGCCTTTTTCAGGCTGCTTTTACTGCACCAGCCGTACTGGGTTCCCCCTTTACGTTTCCCTACTCCATACGGGTATTTGCAGCCGCTGCCTAAAATCTTGGTAATATACATCGTGGTATTATTACACTGGTTTGCCTTGCCGCCGTTGCACCCCATGTATGCCAGTCCATTCACAAGAACCCTGTCGCCTATTGCAAACGCCACATTTACTCCCGTATTCGCCTTAGTTTTTTTCGCCGCCGTCCCTGGCTGCCCTTGCTTCTTTTTTGCAGAAGAAGCTTTCTTTATCCTCTTTTGACATTTATGGAGTTCTAATGCCATGGTATATGCTTCGTTTGAGCCTATATTGTGAGTCACTTTATCTACAAAATATTTTCCTGAAAGACGATAAAGCCCTTTTATCCTGATAGTGCTTCCTGCCGCAATCCTCCTATTGGCCATAATGGTCACGCTCATAGTAACTGCTTTTTCATTTTCTGCATTCACCTTTGCGCAGGCCTTTAACTGGGCTTCCTGCAGGCTCTCTGCCTTCTCGTTGATATTAAGTATTCTCTTCCCGCCACCGACTACACACTTTAATTCCTTACTGTTTTTACCGGAAGTATATTTAATCCTCGCCCCTGTATAAGTCCCTACTAAAGTAGTATTATACGACCACTCCTGCAAGTCGGCCTTTTTCAGCGTGACAACAGGCTTCCTCGCTTCAAATGTTCCCTTATCGTAAATAACGATTTTCCCGCAATAAATTTTTATTGCCATCCCATAATTATCACAGACCTTTTTCAGAAACGCGCTGTCCGTTTCATTATTCTGCTCTATGGTCCCTAATTTTATTGTCCCTCCGATATACTGGAGTTTTAAATGATACCTCTTAGAAATACCTGCTGCTATTTCTTTAAGCGTCGCCTTCTTCCATGTCTTGCTCCTGCAGGTACTCCTGAAAGCATTCCCTTCTGGCACGGAAACTCCCCCTATCGTGCAGGTAAGTTCCGGACCGGTATAGCTTAAATCATCAATACAGAACTTTCCGCAGTAGAAAGTATCTTTCTTTCCGGCTTTCTCCCAGCTTTTTCTTATAATCTTCGCCGTCAGTTTATCGCCCTTCCTGGGCATCCATTTGTTCGCCCAGCGTAAGTCTACATTGTCTAAGGTTATGCTCACCGTGTCGCTTTCCCCGGATGCCGGGTCGGTATAAGTAAACCCTTCGTTATATTCTGCCATAACGGCAGCGGAACGCTTTTTCGTCCCGCCTGCCTTTTTAGATTTCACTTTTTTTGAATATGTTACGTTTACGCTCGCCTGTCTGGGTGTTTCCTTTGTCATACTTCCACCTCATCCTCATCGCTGTAGTCATCATATGGATCATCTCCGTCGTCCTCATCCTCGCTGCCGATACGCCAGGGCGGCAGATCCCCTTCCTCATTCTCTGGCAACCCTGGCGTATTCAGTACAGTTCCTGCCGAAAATACTAAAATATCCAAATACGGATAATTATTCGCCATAAGAAATGTAGTATGTTCCTCACCATCATATACTTTGTACGCTATATCATCCCAAGTGTCCCCTTGTACCGTAGTGTATGTCCCTGCCAGTTTTTCCACCTCCTACAAACTCCGCCGCCGCTTTTCTCTTTCGTACTGCTTCATCAGCCTGTTAAATTCTGCCTGGCTCATACGGTCAGCTTCTGCGATCTCGTCTTTCCCGGCGCTACCATAAAGGTTATAAACTGGGCTGTACTGTATCGCAGGTCCTCCGGCTCCCGCAAGCTCCGGCTGTCCCCCGCTGCCTCCGCTTCCAATTCCTTTTAGCTTTTCAAGAAACGTGTCAATAAGGGAAGCTCCGCTGCTTGCAGCGATTGCCTCGTTTAAAATTTCCTTCATTTTTGCCCACAAAGTATCAAGAGGCAGGATTGCCTCTGGTCCCGCTTCCCCTACTCCCTGCATCCCTGCAGGTGTATTAAATATAGTAGGACTGTCAAAAATACCGCCCAAGGCATTCCATGATACAGAAAATTTAGGCACATTCACTTTGCCCCCTTCCCCGTATGGAACGTCGCTCTTTGAGACTTTTATTTCTGGTATCTTAGGTTTAGGGATAGTTATTGTCATACTTTCAAAGGCTGATTTTATTGCGGCTGCTGCGAAACGTGCCGCACCCGTGACGGTTTCTGAAAGGCGTTTCATTGCTGCCTGCGCATTTGAATTTGCTTTACTCCACCCAACATCTAAGGCTTTATTTATCCCATCTCCCATCGCGGTAGCTGCCTGGGTTACTGCCTCGCTGTTTTCTTCTATACCAGCCCCTAAAGCTGACGCCCCATCCGTCCCAGTGGCCGCCAGTGCTGCGCTGACTCCAGAAGCATCTACCGACAACGCTCCTGTAGTTATGGTATTTCCTGCAATCCCTGTATTAAATCCCTCTACAAAAGTTGATGCCCCTGCGCTGCCTGCTGCTTGCATACCTGCCCCAAAAGCTGGCGTACTCAAAAATCCACTCGTGTCCACCGTAGAAGAAGAAAGCCCGGTACTGAATCCATTGTTTAGTGCCGTAGCTCCTGCGCTTCCCATTATTACCATATTGTTATTAAAAGCATTCTGTCCAAACCCGCCTGTTGCCACGGCTCCTGTGAATCCTTCTGAAAACCCTGCTCCTACCTGAGTTCCCGCTGCCATTGCTCCCGTGGAATCCAGGCCATTAAAAGCAGTTGCAGCCATGTCATTCGCTGCTGCCGCTACTGCTCCTGTGTTATTTACTATGCCGCTGGCATACGTATCAGCAACCTCCGCCCCCTGATTGGAAGTGTCCGGCATCTCAACTTCCCCGCCAAAAAATAAACTTTTAAGGGCGCTCCACAAGCTCTCTCCAGACGCAAGTATTCCGTCAATTATGCCTTTAATGATGTCAAGCCCCACCTGTATCCAATCTGTAGTTAATATAGCTTCCGCTAATGCCCCTATCAATTCAGGAACCGCTGCTATAAGCTGCGGTATCGCCTGGAGCAGCCCTGTTGCCAGAGTTATAACAATCTGAACCGCCGCTTGCACTATATCTCCTAAATTTGCTATGATCCCCTGAACCAATGAAATAATGAGCTGTATGCCTCCTTGGATAAGCATAGGTAACATCTGCACTATCCCTGAAACAAGACTAGTTATCAACTGTACACCCATTTGTAAGATAAACGGCAGGTTTGCAACAATCCCCTGCGCCAGGCTCAAGATAAGCTGTATACCCATCTGCAAAAGCTGGGGAAGCATCTGTATGATTCCCATGATAAGATTCCCGATAAGCTGTATTGCCGCGTTTATAAGCATTGGGGCGTTTTGTCCCAAGCTATTTACAAGCGTCTGCACAAGAGTAAGAGCCGTCGTTATGACTGAAGGTAGCCTTTGTATAATACCATTCACAAAATTTGTTATTGCCTTAGTCCCGCTTGTGATAAGCTGTGGCAATTGCTGGGTTATACTTTGTGCTAACTCCACAATAATATCAATCCCTGCAAGGATAACCTGCGGAACTAAAGTAAACAAACCCTCAATAAAAACTTTTCCGACTTCGGCCACCGCTGCCGCAAGCCCTCCAGCGTTTTGCGCTATTCCACTTATAAAGCTCTGTAAAAGGCTGATACCCATGCTTACAACCTGCGGGGCATATTCTGCTATTACATTTACAACTTCAGAAAGGCATCCGCCCACTGCTCCAATCATGCCCTCCATGCCGCCGCTCTTGTACGCTTCAGAAAGCTCCCCGACCATGTCGGTAGCCAGCTTAGCCGCCCCCCTTAATGATCCATTTAAGTCCTTGTAAATGCTGATGCTTAAATCGGAAAGACCTGATTTCAAAATATCAATATCTCCGTTAAGGTTATCAAGCTGAATCGCATACATATCATCACAGGCCCCTGCGCTGTTTTCAATTGCTTCGGAAAGCTCATCAAAACGATCCGTACAATTTGAAAGCATAGCATTTGCGGCAGCAAGATCCGTCTGCTTGAATATCGTGGACAGAACATCATCTTTCTGCTGATCTGTCATTCCCTCCATGCTGTTGCTTATGTCCCCGAAGATCTCATTCAAGCCCCGCATTTTCCCTTCTGATGTGTATGCTTCTACCCCAAGCTGTTTAAACATCTCCGCCGCTGCCTCATTTCTGGGATTTTGCAGGGAAAGAATCATATTACGTAAATGCGTACCGCCCTCAGCCCCTTTCAAACCGCTGTCCGCCAAAATTCCGAGGGCTGTATTAAGCTCCGTCGTTCCTCCGGCAAGCCCTTTCGCCGTTCCTCCTACGGTCAGAATAGCCTCGCCTAACTGCGCGACGCTGGTATTTGACTTGCTGGCTGTTTGTGCAAGCTTATCTGAAAACTGTGTAAGATTCGCTTCGGTCGCTTCAATGCCCAGGGCGCTCATGCTGTCTGTTACCATATCACTGGCGGCTGCCAGTTCCATGGCTCCCGCCCCTGCAAGTTTTAAGACGGTCGGCAGTGCCGTTGCCGCCTTGTCTGCGTCGTAACCTGCAAGGGCTAAGTAATTCAGGGCTTCTGCCGCCTCTGTTGCTGAAAAGGCCGTGTTTGCCCCGCACTCCCTGGCGGCATTCTCTAATGTTTCAAAAGCCTTTTGTCCCTCTGCCGTTGTTCGGTCAAGAAGCATCGTAGCAGCAACCTGGCTCATGGCTCCCTCAAATTCCCGGCCAGTATTTATGGCTGCTATGCCTATGGCCCCGACTGCCGATGCCGCGGCAGCAGTTGCCGCCGCAACTGTTTTTGTAATGCTTCCCAGCCCCTTAGTAGCCTGGCCTAACGCATTCTTAAACGAGCTTTCAACCTTTCCGGCGATTTTTATGGCGATTTCCATTTCCTTGCCGCCCATAGATTTCCGTCACCTCCCCCGCTATTTCCAACAACTCAAAAACGGACAGGCTTTCTAATGCGTCTAAGCCTGTCCGCAATATGATTGACAAATGTATAGCCAGTTTCCGGATTCTAGAGCCATCTGTCGGATTTAGTCCTCGCTGTACAAAAAATTTGTCACACGGTTTTTAATTTTAAGCGCCTCCTTCGGCGGCAATGCCTTAAAAAATTCCACTGGTTTCCCGGTAGCCCTGGCAGAAATAAGGCAGGCGTATTCCAGGGACATTTCTGGTAGCACATTTACTGTGCCTCCGCGCTCAATGGTCTTATTTACAGCAATCATGTCCGCCGCGCTCAATTCCTCCAGCCCGCTTAAATCTACGCTGTCGTAGTTATTACCCTCGAAGTTAAAAGGCTTCTTAAAAACTACCAAATAAGGATTATCTTCCATCTCCTGTTTCTTCCTTGCCTCGACTGCCGCTGCTTCTGCCTCTGCTGCCTGATTTAAATTTTTTTCCTTATCCATCAACACATATTCCTCACTTTCTCTAATAAGTCTTTTCCATGTACCTTATAAACAAAATTAAGCTTATCAAGCTCAATCTCTGTTACGTTCCCTATTTCAATCAGGATATAAAGAATCTCCAGTTTAATACTGCTTCCGGTTCCGCTTCCCTGCTTCGCCTTGCCTCCAGTAATTCCCTTATTTTTTCCCCTTACGACGATGCGCATGGGCTTAAATGCGGTCTTTCCTGAATCATTTACGGTATACTGTATGGAACCTCTCAAAGTAACCGTGACTGATGAGATGTCGTCTGAAAGGATAAATAAATCTTTATCCATGGTCCGAAACGGTATTTCCATTTCCATACTCTGAAAATGTCCCAAAGTCGGATCATCAATCTCACCCAAAATTCCAGGACCGCTTAAGGTTTCTGTAAGAGCTTCAAAATCTGGCAGCGTTACTTCATCGGAAATACCGACTAGCTTCGTGCCGTCCTTATATACATTGAAAGAATTGATTTTCGAAGGAATGTTATACATTATTCTTCACCTCCTAACGCTGTTTCCAGCATGGTCGGGTCAAACTCCAATACATTCAGGATATCTTCCGCCGGGGTATACGGCGCAAGGTACTGTCGAAACTGGATTTTGCCATTCAAAATTTCATTAATTGGGTTCTCGCCCTTTTTGTAGATGATCCGGGCGCCTGCACACTTGCCCTGTGCCATGTAGGAATTACCTCGGATATTTTCCGCATCACATAAAGCCTCTATAAGCCTGGTATTTGTCGGATCATCTACTTTCTGGAAGTAATTCAGGACAAAGCTATTTCCCCACCAACTGAAAAAACGCCTACAGCAAAACCACCTATCTTTCGGGTCTGTTGTCTGTGGATATGCCGCACTGTTATTTCCCCAGGAACGGAAGCCATTGAAATTAATAGCGGTAACTACACCAAAGCTGTTTACTACATTCGCCTGCTCCTGGTCCATTACAAGTTCGCTGTCTTTATCATCATCAAGACAAAGCCCCGTAATAGGAAGGGCTTTATTGCTGGCTGAAAGGTTCGGCACGTCATCATTGCTGGCGTCAACGTAGGCAATCAAGGCTGAATAGATGGCGCTGTAATAATATACTTCGTCGCCAATTCTTACCTTTGGCCATACAGGTTCCATATGCTCGCTTACGAAGCCAGACTTTTCCTTTACGGTTTTTACGTCCGTATACTTCATCGCTCCATCCGGTGTGCTATCCAGATCGACTATGCATTCGCAAGTGAAAACCCCATTAATCTTAAGGCACTTTGCCGCCATAACCGAAGCCACTGCCGGATCTTTGGAATAACCCGGCGAAGTGATAAGCCCAGGAACCATACCAGAAAGCGGGTAAACCTGACGTATAAGCTCCAGTCCGCTCTCCTTCCCGGTGCTTACGTTATAGCCGCCTATAATATCCTTGCTTGTTACCTGGGACGGGTCGATCTTGTCCCCTGAAACGCTTAAGGTTGTCGCCCCGGCTCCGGCTCCGGATTCCAGAAGGGTAATAACTACGTAGCCGTCGTCGTCAAAGCCTGTAATATAGTCCACGTCCACCTGCAGCGTCGTTTCTCCGGCTTCTACGACAAGGGTATCAAGCAATATTCCCTCAATGCCTACGGTTGCCTGTAAGGCGTCCACCTGGCAGTTCGTTTTCGGAATCTCCGTCTTATGTTTCTTCGGGTCAAGGACATTGATTAGCGCAATCGGTGCAACTGCGAACTTTTTAAATGTTGCGTTTATACTCTGGTTCAAATTATAATCTTTCAAATTGTTAGAATATCCTACCGCCGCGCTTGCCTCCGGGAAACTGTAGGCGAGCTTCACTACGTTGGTAGCCTTATAGGGATCCTCAGCCAAATTGACCGGGGAAACACCTACTACTACCTGGAAAGCCGCCGTACCGAGGATCGGGGCTGTAAGGCTTGTAGGGTTTTCTAAAATTCTTACACCATGGTTGTAAGCCATCTTTTATCTCTCCTTTTCTTCTTATTTTCCGCTGGCTCTCCGGTAAAGGATGCTTAATGCGCTTCCCCCCTTCGCCAGCTCTGCGTTTGCATTTGCCAGCCTCTCAACCGGAACGACAAATGAATTAAAAAACGGATGCTCCTTAATCTTTTCCTTAAGGGCATCCGGCAGTCCGGCGTTGTATGTGGTATACTGCTTCGCTCCGGGAATATCCGGGCCAATATAGACCACGGTTTCCGCCTCCCGCATGGCCGGTGTTGCTTTCGCTTTTCCAGCCGTTTTCTTTGTTTCGCTCATGAATATGGATCCTCCCTTCTTACTGCTGCAATCTCAAAAGCCAGGTTTACGCCTCCAAAATAAAAGGGGTAGGATTCTTCGTCCTGTAGTGTCCACAAAATAGGGTACTGTATCGTATACTTTCCGTTAAGTACCGGGTACTTTGCGAACCTCTCATAAATCTTGGCTATTATGTTTAAAACGTCTTTGTGTCCCTGCTTATCATAGTCTGGTTCATAAATTCCTATAATCAGGGTAAGGTTTACTTTTTGGGCGCTGTTCTCGTCCTCGATCTCCCCGTCTTGAGTCCGCACCAAAATATAAGGGTACGGATCTGGGACGGTCTGTTCTTCCGCCAGTCCGTTCTCCAGAAGCTCTGGGGCTATTTCTCCCTGTTCCAATGGCTCCGGCATAGGCAGAAGCTGTTCAAAAATATTTATACTGACGCTTTCCCCTTGGGGGTTCTTAAGCTGGAATCCTGAAAGAATTCTCTTAAGCTCGCCTGCCAGCTCGCTCTGCAGAAATGCTGCAACCATGCCTATCCTCCTAAAATCTTCCTAACCTGCGCATTTACGTTCTGCTTAAGGTTGTCTTTAATATGTGGCTTTACTATGCCGTATACCCGTTTTTCATTTCCCAGCATAACTGGGATAGAGTTGGCGGAAAAAACCTTAATAGGCAACCTGGCGGTTCCACGCCTCTGGGCTACTGCTACATGACCGCTGGAAAACTTGGTAACGAAAGCTTTAAGGCTTCCCATCTGCAGGGGCTTCATGCCTCCGGATTTTAATACTTTCGCCTTTACTACCTCCGGACGGTTTTCTCCAGTCCGCATGGTGGCGGGGCTTACCTTAAAATCTTTCAGCCCCATAACCTTACCCGTTGCCTTTATGGTCGCCTCCAACCTAGACGGAGTTGCGTTTTTGATTTTCATGGCCTTATTAAATCGCCCCGTTTTTACGGTATAGGTTTTCTGAGCCTCGATTGCCAGTTCTTTCCGCGCCTGCTTGGCAGTCTGATTGATTGCGTTCTTAAGTGCTTTCGGAGCCTCGTTTTTCATCTTCCCCAGTTTCTTCTCAACCTGCGCCAGCATATTCCGATCGTAGCTTATTTCTATCAACTCTTATTCGCCTCCAAATGCAAGGAATACACGCCGCCCTCATTCAAACTGTCGGTAACGATAAAGGTTGCGCCGTCTATTCTGACAGGTTTGCCTACTCCCGGAAGCGGGCCGAAGTCTAGGGCGCTGACATATACAAGCGTCTGCTTTTTGTATATCCCATCCATGTTGCTTTTTATCCGCTTTTCCCTCTCTGTAAGCTCGTTATCGTCAATAATAATCAGCATGGATTTTCCATTGACCGTGTGTTCTTCCCCAAACTCTGCCGGGTTAAGGAATACCGTTTTTACATCCTGCCTCAGAAGCTCCTTAAATGTCAGCGGCTTACGCACTGCTTTTCCTCCTTCCTTTGGCCGGCTCCGTCTGTGCGCCCCTGGTTTTCCTGGACGGCGGCTTCCCCACTAAGTCCTGCTCCGGACTGGCGGAAGGGTAGGCGTCACCGGGAAGCCCTGCGGGGGCAGTTGTCTGCCTGGCTTTCGTTCCCCGCTTTTTTGGTTTCTCCGCATCCTTCCACACCGCCGTTCCGTTCCCGGTCCAAACATCTACAAGCCCGGTGTTATGTGTCGGCAGCTCGTCGCCCGGCTCATAGTTTACGCTTTCAAAAAGGATCGGGGAAACTGCTATAAGCTGCTTCATCAGCCGCCCAGCTTTACCAGGATAACAGTGTCGGCTGCGGCGGCTGCCTGCACCGCATAGCCTGCAGGGATAGCACTGTCGCCCTTAGTTGCCGTGATCCCTTCTCCGTCAAAATATACCTCCGTCCCCATCTCAATGGCTGCGGCATCCGTCTTTGGTATCTCAAAAACACCCGTAACATGAAGTGAGCCCAATTCGCCAGGAAGAATGTCCGTCCCAGCGATGCCAATATGGGAACCGAAGGAAATAACTGTGTTCGCCTCAATCTTTGTATCCGTGGCGTTCCTGTAGTCGAGGGTTTCCCCTCTCTGCCAATATGCGGCTTTACTCATATTTAGCCCTCCTCTCTTATTATGCTGCTATCTTCTCTCCGGGGTTCTTTGCGATTCCCCGGAAGTCTCTTACGGCGATTCCCCAGTCAAGGTAAAGATCCCACTGGAATCCCAAAACGCCCGGAGTTTCCATTCGCCTTACGGTCGGGGTTTCCTGCCCATTTAAGTAGTCCACCTGGATGTGCTTCGCACTTGCGGTATTCGCAACCATGAACCACGGCACGGCGTTCTCTCCTGCCAGGGCGTTAAGCACTGGGGTCTGAATGATATTGATCGGGTAGTTGTACAGCGGGTTAATATCGTTGTTGTTGCTGCCTACTACCTGGGTGCTGTGAAGAATAACCGCAAGATCAAACTCATACCCTACAGGCACAATAATGTGCTGCGGCGTAACGTAAATAGCGTCCCCGAACTGGTCTCTCTGGTGTTGCATCTGCAAGATGATTGCCTGGATTGCAGCCTGGGACGGCTTCCCGCCATTTGCAATCAGGTTACCGTGCTTCTTATGGAAAAGGTTTACGCCGTCAAAAATCGCGCCGTTATTGTAAAGCAAGCTGTAGACCTGCTTATCAATGGTTTTCTTCGCCGCCGCTGCGTAAAGTCCCGGAACCTCGGTTAAAAAGCCGATATCGTCGTTTATGAACGCCTGGCGGGTCATGCTGAATGTCCGGCCGTAAGTGTCCAGCTTGCGGTTCGGCAGAAGCTCCGTCCTTGGTTTATCCGGCTTAAGCTCACCGTTTTCGGGAACCAGAAGGAAGTCGCCCATACCGCCAATCACATATTCGTGATCCGCCGTGGTCTTGAAGTCCTTCAAGCTGCCTTTTGTGGTCCATGCCTGGAAAGTTGTAGGTACGGCGTTATAAAGCTGTACAATGCTTTTCCTGATCGTATTGTCAAGGATTGCCGGAAACGCTGCCGAGGGGTTGTAAAACTGGCGACAAAGCTCACGGTACATTTCGTCGGGATCCATCCGTAAAAGGGTTCTTACATCGCGCCCATCCCTGCTCAAACACTCAATCCCCAGATCGCGCAGACTCATGGCCCTAAGCTCCCGCGCTCCGTCTGCCGGGGTCGCTACTGGTACACCTGCCCGAAGCATAAGCGCATCGGTCGCCCTTTGTCTGAAAGTTTCCCCTTCGTCCCTGGTGACCTGTACACCCACCGGGCTTCCGGTCTGCCTCATGCCGTCAAGGATGGCGCTGCGTACCTGGTCCAGGCTGGAACCGTTGCGGACGTATTCCGTTGGGTCAATATCAAAATCGCGACAAAGCGCCATGATCTCCGCTGCACGAGTACGCTCCGCTTCTGCTGCGGCTCTCTGGCCGTCCCGGGGCACTCCTGCTGCCGCTGTAGCTGCCTGGACGGGGTTTCCCTGGGGTATTGCCGCCGGGGGCGCTGACGGCGCTCCTGCGCCTCCTGCAAGCCCTCTCTCCTGGCTGTCGATCTCTGCCTGGGCTTCGTCAATCTCACGCTGCAGGTCGTTAAACTGAGCCTGCTCCTCCGCCGTCAGAGCCCGGTTCCCATCCGACTTGGCGGCGTTCACAATGGCCTGCTGCTTAAACATGGCGGCTTCTCGTCTTTGTTTCGGTGTCATCTGTATACCTCCTATTTCCTGTTTTTATTTATTTGAAGCTGTGCCTCAAAACAAGTTAAAGTTTCTGGAGCCTGCGTATTCCTTTTAAGCTCCCGCCCTACCCCCACGGTGGCATCCGCCGGGACGCTTACTATGCTTATCTCGTAGGGCATCCATTCTCTTGCGACATCGCAAGGCCCCGTAAAGCGTCCGTCAGTGGATATCTTCCCGGAAGTGACTTCCTCAATCACGCCGATCTTATACCCAACGGAAACTCCCTTGAGCGTCCCACTCTTTACCTTCTGAAAAATGACCTCGCTTTCTTCGTCACTGTCAAATTCCACCTCAGCCATGCCCCGCTGGTTCTCAATCCATGCCCGGCCTATCTTGCCTATGACTTTATCCCGGTTATGGTTGAAGAGAAGGACTCCTATTGTATTAAGCCGGGTAAGGTCAACGGCTGCCGGGTTGTGGTCTAAAATCTCCTTGCCCCAGAAACGCTCATAAGGTTCTTCCGAAGAAAACGAAAGAATGAACTTCCGTTCATTCCCTTCCCCTTCCATAGCCCGGATTGTTGCCGAACTAAACGCCCTTATCTGGTTTTCCTTCTGGCTGCCCTTCTCCGCCATTTGCGACTGGCTGGTTCCCCTCCTGCTGCCCGTTCCCTGTCTGCTGCCCTGGGGGCTGGCTTCCTCCGCCCTGGTCTGCATTGCCAGGTATTGCGCCCGGTTCTGGATCCGGCTTATCTTCAGCAGGGGTAAGCTCTGCTTCTGTCCTATCAAATATAACACCTCCCATCTCAATGCCTTTTTTCCTGGCGTATTCCAAAACGGCGACGGTTTCGTCTATCTGCTCTTTCCAGTCCTTGCCGTTCTCCGCTGCGACCTGCTGGTATGTCTTTTGTCCGGTCTGCAGCGCGGTCTTGGTAGCCGTGGCTTCCTTCGCCGGGTCAATCCACGGCTTCGGAGCCGCCACCCATTCATGCTTAAAATATTTCCGCTTATCCTCCCAAAAGCCGGGGATATTGAATAAACCGGAAAGGACGCCGGAAATGATGAAGGTTTCGTATACCTCGTCCATAACTACTTCCTTCAAAAGCTCTATGTCCTCTATATAGGTCTGGCCGTCCTCAATGATTCCCTGCCTTGCGCTGCTATAATTGCTCTGGCTCATGTCCCGGCTGGTCGCCTCGTAGCTTAAGCCCTGCCCGGCGCCTATAAGCCGCTGCTGCAGCTTGATATAGCTGGCGGCATCCGTCGCCTGCCCGGTCGGGTTTACCACTTGGATCTCGTCCCCGGCGTTAAGCTCCTTTATCATCCCAGGGCTTATCTTTTTCCCATCGTAGTCCTCGCGGGGCCTTCCATCACCTGCTCCCATGCCCCTGGCAAAGTTCCCGGTTGTGGGTATGATCTTTTTTACGAAAACGGCAAGGCAGGCGGCTATACGTTCCTTTACGCTTACCGCCGTCATAAACTCATTCGCATCCCTTACCCTGGTAATGGTCGGGGCGAGGTCGCTCATCTCCCGAACCTGGGAGGGGCGGTCTTTGGTGAAATAGAAAATAATATCCTTCGCCGGAACATATACAGGTTCAATCTGCCCGAAGCCGTCTACGTTATACTGGCGGATCCAGTAGCCCATGGGCTTATTGTAGGTGTTAAGCTCAATCCCTCCGATCACTCGGTGCTTCGGGTTGTGCGGTGCTGCCCGCCCAGTGTCCAGCTCATCAACCTCCAGTGCCTGTAATTTAAAGGGCAGCAATCCGCCGCTAGTGTAGCACTTCTTAAAAATAATCCCCCCGTCTACCTTCTTCCGGCGTTCCGCCATTCTAAGCATCTGGTTAAAACTCTGTGTTTCGGTTACGTCACAATTCTTCCGCTTGCACCATTCTATCCAGGCTTCCTGTATCTGCTTGTTAAGGGTTTCGTTGCTGGTCCTTGCCCGAAGCGTCCAGCCGTGTCCTACTACGTTCCGGCGGTAAGCTCCGATTATGCTGTTAGCCATATCGCTGTTTCGCTCAAGGTCCCGCGCTCTTGCGCGGATCGTGTCCCGGCTGTAACGATCCGTCTGCTCTGCGCTCTGGTTATATGCCACCCATCCAGCGTTAAGGCGGTCGTAGCCCCCGGCATCATAATGGCGTTGTTCGTTCAGGTACTGCCTCCAGGCTTCCCGCCTAGCTCCAGCTACCGGGGAAATAAAGCCGATTATATTGTCTAATATGTTTCCCACTTCTTTCCCTCCTATCTCCGGTCAAATACTGCGACGTAACAATCGTCAAGAAAGCCCGGTGTGCTTCCGGCGACCTGCGCCATAAGGTCGTTCTTAATCTTGTATAATGTATTAAGGTCTGCCCGGTTAAGCTGCCGGGAACCTATCTTGTAACTTTGCCCGCCTACGCATATAGCATAAATGGCGCTATTTACTTCGGTAAGCATTTCCTGCGCTGTCATCTGTTCTTCCACCCGGTTCCCTCCTTCCTATATCCAGCTTTCGTTTTGGCTGATCCATTCTTCTTCCGGTGTATACTGCTCTTTCTTCGGCTCCTGGGGTTCCTCCTGTATATTCTGCAAGTGAAGCATACGGACTCCCAGGGTATCGGCTGCCGCCATGGCATAGACCTCCGCATCTAAATAATGGTTGTCCGCATGGCTGTGCTTCGGCACCCATTCAAGCCGGGGCTTGCTGTTACCGTTCTTAACGAGGATCTTATGCTCTGCCGTTACCTGTTCGGCGTATTCCTCGTCGCATCCCTTGTATACCATCCAGCTTCCGTTGCCGTTCTTCCGGTGCATCCTGCTGGCGATCATGTCCTTATACTTGCCGCCGTCAACGATAACAAGGTCCATTCCGTAAGCCTTGGAAGCGTCCTTATTGACGGTACTCAGCTTAAAATGGCTCTGCATGGGGTTGCTGGAACCTTTGGCCGGCTTCGCCCATTCTGCGTTCAAAGCGCAAAAGTCGTATACGGAGTCGGCCTCGTAGCCGGAGTCTATGAGGCATAGGTTTACTATTGCAACGGCTCCGGACTCCGTCTTGTATTCAAGGTTCATGATCTGCTCAATCTCTTTAAAGCTGTAAGCCTGGCCGTGTGCTACGTTCTGGCTTGTTAAGAAGTCGCCCCAGGCTCTTATGGTCCAGTAGACGCTGTTTTCCTGTACGTCTACGCCTGCGGTAAGCAGCTTCGTCCAATCCGGCACGGTAAGCTCTGTAAGCTCCGTCTGCCGCTCCATAACAAGATCCTTGCTGGTCTTTAGCTTGGTATCTTCCCACGGCTCCGCAAGCCAGGAGTTTACGAAGTTCTGCAGCTTCTCCGGATCCGCCTTGCTGTCCATAAATTCCTTCGCAATCTGGGAAAACCGGACGAAGGGGCTGTAAAGCGTATTGATCCAAAAGCAAACTCTTTTTACAAAGCGGGTTGTCTGCCTTACGACCTCCCAGTGCCCCTTCTTTACTGCCTGCTGCTTCTGGGCGTCGGTGATAACGCATCCACACTCCTGGCAGACGTAAAAGGCAAACTCCGCCCGGTCTGCGTCGCTTAAGCCCTCCGAGTCGTCTATCGGCTCGAAGTTCCCCAGCTTCTCCTTTATGGCATCCTCTCCATATGCGTCCACAAGGTCTTTATCTTTTCCAGGCCACTTAAGGTTATCAAATCGAAGCTCTATAAACTCCCCGCAATGGGGGCATGGTATGAAGTAATGTTTTTCTGCGTCCGCCCCTTCCTTGGCTTTCCAGATGTGGTTCGTCCTTATGGTCGGGGTGCTGGTTAAGTAGACCTTGCTGTTTCGGAAAGTCTTTGTACGCTCTTTCGCCAGGCTGATCGGATCCGCCTCTTTCTTGCTGGCTCCTGGGTATTTGTCCACCTCGTCAAGAAAAAGGTATTTCATGGCGAAGGAAGCAAGCCCGGAGGGGCTGTTGCTCCAAACAAGTTTTATAAACATATCATCAAAATCAAGTTCAAGGTTCCCGCTGTTTTTGTCGTACTTCTGATAAAGAGTCGGCGTATTCTCAATCATGGGCTTTATACGCTTTTCCGATATGCTGTTCGCCAGGGTTTCCGTCGGGTATACCACTTCTATGGGTGCCGGGTCCTGCTGGGCGGCGTAGCCTAACATATTAAGCTCTACTTCCGTCCCGCCTACCTGGGTACACTTGCAAAAGATTATTTCCTCCGTTTCGTAGTTCAGAAGCTCATCCATAATCTCAACCAGATACGGGGTCCGGCTGTTGTTCCATGGCCCCGGTTCCGCGCTGGTCTTGCTGTCAAGCATCCGGTATCGCTCCGCCCACTCGGATACCTTCATATCTTCCGGGGGATTCAAGTATTCAAGCGCGGATTTCTGGTATGCCCTGCACTCGTATTTCCGGAGGCGGAGCTGTTTAGGTTTTTGCACGGCGCCTCCCTGTCTTTTCTTCCCCCGGTTCCGGCGTATACCCGGAAACAACAAAAGCCCGAAGCATACGCTTTACTTCCGCGCCCATCTCCTTTTCAACCCGCCGGGCTTCCAATGGCTCCAGGCTGTCGCTAATCATGCTTACAAGCCGGGGCGGGATCCCCAGGGCGAACCTCTTGAAAGTAACGAAAAACTTCTGATAGTCTAAAGCCACTTCCTCAACGTCTATATATTTCCCGGCAGCAATCTCCGCCCTCATGCGGTGCATCTCGCCCTGGCTCTCCTTCAAGGCAATTTCCGCCTCCAGCTTCTGCTGTCTTAACTCCGTTTCCTTTTCGGACTTACCCTTGCCGTATGCCTTGTCGGACAAATACTGGATATATGTTTTAATGGTCGGCACCAGCTCGTAGCGCCTGCCCTCCCCTGGGATCTCCGTAGTCTTAACTACGCCCTCCTGAGTAAGTTGCTGTACTCTCCGGACGGTAACGCCGAAAATCTGCGCTATAACCTCAACCTTTACGAATTGGCCACCGCTCTTTTCTTCTGCCATTATGCTCCGCCCTCCCTTACTCTTACGGCCTTCTGACCGGTGTATTCCTCCCAACGGTCAATAATAATATCGCAATACTTTTCGTTAAGCTCCATAAGGTACGCACTCCGGTTTAGCTGCTCGCAAGCGATCAGCGTCGTCCCGCTGCCTCCGAAAAAGTCAGCCACGTTATCCCCGTACTTGCTGCTGTTGGTAATCAGCCGCCCAAAAAGGACGACGGGCTTCATGGTCGGGTGCTTATCGCTGCGGGCCGGTTTCTTCTCGTACAAGACCGTTGTGTCCTGCTGCAGCTTCTCCCGGATGCCCTCAATGTAGGCGACAAGCTCCGCTTTCTTCATGGCGGTAAAGTCTATGTCGTCCTCAATGAAAACGGTATCTTGCCCGCGTCCGCCTCCGAAGTAATGACCGGCGCCTTCCTTCCAACCGTAAAGAATAGGCTCATGCCGCCAGTGGTAATCTTGGCGGCCTATAACAAACTGGTTTTTCTCCCATATAAGCGTCTGCGCCTGGTAAAAGCCCGCCTCCCTCATGGCGGTTCGGAAGTTTATACCCTCGCTGTCGGCGTGGAAAATGTAAACCGAACAGCCGGGCCGCGCTGCTTCGTTGAAATTACAAAACGCCTTGTACAGAAAACTGTAAAAGGCGTTATCGCTCATCTTGTCGTTTTGGATTTCGTTGCTGGTCCTGGTCTTATTCCGTTTATAGGAACGCTCCAGGCTCTTGTCTTTGGTTTCGTAATCTACGTTATAGGGCGGGTCGGTGATGATAAGGTCCGCCGCTGCGCCCTCCATAAGCCGCTCAACGTCGGAAAGGTCCGTAGCGTCGCCGCACATCAGCCGGTGGCTGCCTAACTGCCAAATATCGCCGGGGCGCGTCCGTATCTCCGTAAGCTCCTTCAGCTTCTCGTCCGGGTCGTAGCCGTCGTCGTTTGCCTCCTGGGTAAGCTCAACGGCTGCAAAGAGCTTTTCGATCTCGTCGCCGTCGAAGCCGGTAAGGTTCACGTTATAGTCTGCCTTATCTAAATCAATCAATAAATCTTTTAATGCCGCCTCGTCCCATTCGCCGGTTATTTTGTTCAAGGCAATATTAAGCGCCTTTTCCCTGGTCTTGTCCATCTCAACAAGAATACAGTCCGCCTCTGTGTAGCCTAAATTAAGCATAACCGTGCGGCGCTGGTGACCGCCTATGATTGTATTATCAGCGTTGATAATAATAGGGTCAACGTACCCAAATTCTTCTATACTGGCAGCTATGCGCTGGTATTCCGGGTCGCCCGGCTTTAATGCTTTTCGCGGATTATATTCCGCTGGTTTAAGGTCTGCAAGCTGTCTTTTTACCAGCTCCATAGTCTGTTTCCTCCTTCCGGTTCTATTTTTGCGTAACGAAATACTAAAAAAAATTTCAATTTTATCGCCTGAAAGACTGCGCCTTCCCCGCCCCGCAGGCCGTATATGGCTTGGTAAGTACCTTTTGCCTTTTGCGTGGGTAGGCTTGCCGAACAGCGCAGCCAGGGGCTTGCCCTGCCGCCCTCTCTCTTTGCTCTCATTGCTTCGGTGTGGTGCTGTATGCCTTGCCCTCTCTGCTTCAATGCTTGCTTGTGCTGTGTGTGCCTGTGCCTACGCTGTGCCATGGTACTATGTGCGCCTATGCCTTGGGTCGTGGTGCTGTGCCTTATGCCTTTACTGTACGCTGTGTATACTATGCTTATATGCGTGCAATATAATAAGCCTATGCTATGCCCTGCTATATGGGTATATAGGCTATAAAAATAGGGCTTGCCATAGGCTTAATATATGGGGGTATGCTATTTATTTTATGTCCACGCTACTATACTAGCACACTTAATAGTCCAATGGAGTCCAGACTTTAAAAAACTTCCGAAGCCTTGTAAATACTGGGCTTACGGGCTGTATAGGGCTATGTTTCTATGTGCGCTTCGCTCTGCGCTATGCTGAAAAAGAAGGGGTATAAAATACCCTCGTAAAATTCGCCTTGTAAAAATGGGGCGAAAATACGGGGGTATTATATGGGGGGTATCATAGGAGGGGCTATATTTCAAGCCGCCTTTTTAAACTCCTTTAAAATCTGGCGTACTTTCTTATAGGTCAGTAGCTTATCCAGCCCTTTATCCTGGTAGGAAAAAAGCGAGCTTCGGCTTAAGTGCATCTCCTTCTCAATGGCCGCCCAGCTCTTACAATCAATGAAGCGAAGCTCTAACACCATCCGCTCCGTGCTGTTTTCCTCCAAAAAATCCATAATATCCATGACTTTTAAAAGGGCCTTTTCTACCCGGCTTTTTTGTTCCTCTATCCGGGTTTCGATCTCGCTCATGCGGTAAACGAAAGAAGCGGCACCGGGTCCGACCTTGTTTGTGCCTCCGTAATTTACGGGGGAATATCCGTAGCCCCCTATAGGGGTAGCCATTTCCTGGCGGATATTCTTAAGCCGTCTTTCAAGCTGTGACCGCTTAATGCGTCCGGAGTAATACTGATTCAAATACTCCTTAAGCAGCTCTTTTTCTTCGCTCCGTCCGTCTTTCCGCTGTTTATTTTTCTGATCCATCGGCTTCGTTCTCCTTATTCGTTTTTCTGCTCGGATCTGTCTAACTCAGCCGCCAAAAAATAAACCTTGCCGCCGAAAACCTTAAGCCTGTATAATTCCCGCTTTTTCTGGTCCCAGTCTGAAATGGGAATACCTCTTTTCTGCAGAATATCAAGGCTATTGTTAATTCCGGCCACCAATGTGGCAATAGGTAAATTTTCAAGCATTGCCTGCGCCTGCCTTGGATCGTTTAGGTTCGGTCCCTTCGCTTTCCCCCGCATGGCTGCTCTCGCCTGCTTTCTGTTCACGCTTTTCCTCCTTCCTTCGTTGCTTCTCCTGCCACTGAATGTAAGCGATTGCTGCTCCGGCGGTAGGATCCTTATATCCTTCTTTATTCCTCAATTTCCCGGATCACCTCCGATCTCCTTCTGCAATATCCTTGTTACCTCCGCCGGATATGTAACGACGTAGGCTTTCCCGCCTGCCGCCCTTATCTGCATTATAGTGCGCTCCTGTATCTTGGAAAGAACGCCTATAAAGGGCCGCTTTACCTCAAAGCCATAATACCGTCCGTTTACTACGGCGCAAACATCCGGGATGCCCTGGCGGCTGTATGGGCCGGCCGCTGCTTTCCAAACGAAGGAAGAGGGCAAAATCTCCTTTATGTGCTTTATGATCTTATCCTGGTAATAGCTTTCTTTCGGCAAGTGCGCCCGCAGGTACTTCTCCGCCTGGGCGGTTGTCCGGCAGGATATGTCCTTCGTAGCCTTAAGGTACTTTATGACCTCGGCCTTAGTTTCAAATTGTTCAAAATCAATCATCTTTTCTCCCTTTTTGTTGCGACGTCGCAACGGTTACGCTTTCTTCTCCCCGTTGTACTTGTCGTAAATGGGTTCCAACTTCTCCAACATCTCCATAGTAATTCCGGCTATTGTCATCTTGTCCTGCATCTCCAACTTATTCTTGTTTACCTTCTGGAACCAGGCGTTAATCTGCTTCATTTTCTGCTCTGTCATGGTTGCCTCCTTCCTTTTTCCCAGGCTCCGGCTGCTGTGCCGCCAACTGTGCGAAGAAAGCCGCTAAAGGGTTTACTGCAGGCTGCTCTGGGATATTTGTGTTAATAACCATAATAACCGCCGTTGCTATCTGTGCCGCAAGGTTCGGATTTTTTACTTCCTTCAATGCCAAATTGTAGGAATGAATATAAGCCGTAGTAAGTGCTTGCGTTCTCTGTGAAAAGTCCATCTTATCCCTCCTTCTTATCTTCTCCGGCTCCCTCAAATACTGCCTCAATGCTGGCTTTTATGTCTGCCAGCTTCTTGGCTCCGATTCCCTTGGTGTTCTCAATCGCTTTCATAATTGCCGTAATGTCAACACCTGGGACGCTCTCTCTGCCGTCCTGGAAGCCGAAGCCGTAAAGGTCCGTACAGAACGCCGTGAACTGCTGGCGGTCGTACTTCTTGATACTCTTATACATATCCCTGGTAATCTCCGGCATTTTGCCTTTTCTATTTCTGTTCACGGTTCTCCGCCTCCTTACAAAAATTATCAATCAATTTAAAGAACGCTTTTGCCCCTTCTGGGTTCCGCTGTCCTGCTCTGGCCATTGCTATGGCGATCCGCTGCGGCTCCTGCTCTACTGCTACGACCTGCTCTCCGTCCGTGTTTTCGGTGTCAAGTTCCGGCCATGCTGCCGGCGGTATATTGTCGCCTGGAAATGCGGCGCAGATATATCGCGGGATCCCGCTTGGGTATGGCGTAGGGTCTATAATGTGCAACGGGCAACCCTGGCAGGTGTGGTTGTGGTTCCTGCAATTTTTTATTAAGATCTCGTATGCTGCCATAACTGTTTCCGGCTCAACCGGGAAGCGCTGCGGCTCTTTATTCTGTTTCATGGTGTGCCTCCTATACTTCTATCTCTAATTTGCCGTTACGGATCCGGACGTTCTCTCCGAAGTTCCATAATCCCTGCTTTCCGGAGGCTGGTATCGGGTTCTTAAATATCTCCGGTTCCTCCAGCCTCCATGCGTATCTGCCGACCGTGAAGTCGCCGTAAAGAAATTCCTCTGGACAAAGCTCCTTTATGAAGTCGTGGTATTCCTGGTCTATCAGCTTGCAATCTGTCAAAATTGCCTTGCCGATTATGACTCCGGTCGGTATCTTCTCCCGCCAATTTATAAAACCTAATCCGAGAGTATCTCTTATCTTTTTCCGGCTCTCTGCGGTCATGAGCCGCTCAGTCTGTGAATATGGTTTCTTTGCTGCGTGGATCAATATCTCGCCCCGGTAATTCGTCCGCCAGCTTCTCGTTTCGTCGTGCTTCTTTCCCTCTGCCAAAAGCTGCGCCCAGGGCTGCCAAACTGTTATAGCTTTCAAGCCTCCGCCTCCCTTCTGATCGATTCCTGCTGCCAGTCCAATTTCTGCCCGCAAAGCATACAATAGTTCGGCTTAATGCTGGGGTTATAATAATTTATAACTGGCTTACCGCATCCAGGGCAGCTTGTAACTGTATTTCCGAAGCCGTCGCCCTTATCTATGGGCGGCTCCGCTTTCGCCTTAATCAATGCATCAAGTACCATTCTCCAAAAATCTAAATACTTGGTGGGAAGCCCTGGACAAAAATAATGTCCGTTTGCTTCCTGCACTACTTTGTGCCTGGCTATGTGTATCGCTCTTTTCTCCGTCACTCTGCCGTCGCCTCCCCTCCTATCGCCTCAGCCTCCTGGAAGTCACACCCTCCGTCCTGGCCTGCCTGGTTCCTGCCCTCGTCCGTGATCCATGCCCGGTTGTCCTTGTCGTCCTCCAAAAGTGTGCTTGCCTCCTGATCCGCTTCGTGAAGAGCAAGTATAAGCGGATATTTACTCATTGCCTGGGTAAGCTGTAAGTGCAACTCCTTCGGCTCTGAAAATCCCATGTGCCAGCGGATGGCGAAGCGTTCCGAACCGGTAAGCCTTATAAACTGCTCGATCATCATAACGCTCTTTTCTCCGTGTCCGTATGGCACCCGGTCGTCGACGGTGTAGCAGGGAACCGATTCCCAAATGAAAGCCCCGGCGTTATCCTTCTTTACCTGCCAACGCTCCGCCGCCTTTACCTTCTCCGGGTCATAGGTTTTCTGGTTCTTAAAATCGATCTTGTAAAAATGCGTTTTGCAGAGGTCGTGAAGCAAGGGGCAAATGATAAGGGCGTCTTTCCCGGCTACTGTCAAAATGTCGTGCCATACGGTGTCCGCCTGGGCTTTCCTCTGCAGGCACTCGTACACGTTAAGGCTGTGCTGCAATAAGCCGCCCTCGGTGCTTAAGTGGAAGCGGGTAGAAGCTGGGGCCGTGTAAAAGTCGCTCTTGTCCCGGATGTACTCCAGAAGCTGGGGCATCCCTTCCCGGTCTACCTGGCTTAAAAGTTCCTCAAATTTCTTTACGTTCTCCTGTCTGTTCATGCTTATCCTCCTTTTGCTCGGTTGTTTTATTCATCTTCCTGCCATTCTTTACTGCCTACTATAACGCCTTTTGTTATCGGGGCTTTATGTGGTGGGCATGGTATGTTGTGCGCCCAAAGCTCCGGCTCAAATTTTTGTAGCTTTTCCGCTTTATCCTTTATACCCTTTACGCTCTTAATGCAGTCCGCTATAATAGTCGCTATAGAAATAACGGTTATGCAGATAATCAATAATGCCCATGTTCTTTCCGTCACTCTTTCTTCCCTCCTTCCTTTTTTTCTGAAATGAAAATCAATATTGCCGCCCCTGGGGGCTTCTCTTTGCTTATCCACCCGCCCGTCGCCTCGTCGTAAAACTTATCCACAATATCGTTGTAAATAAGCGGCGGCTGTTGATTGTCCGGGTCCCAGGAAGGCCCGGCGGCGTAGAGGCAAGTGTGGCAGTCAAAGTATGCTTTATATATCTTCTCTATCCTCTGGCGGTGTTCCTGGGCGATCTGCTTTATCTTCTCTAAGTCAAATTCCCGGAAAGCCGCCCGCCCCACTCGCTTTCCGACCTGTCTCTCTTTAAATGCCTGGTTAATCTCGTCTATAAACTGCTGCCCTTCTTCATTGTCCCATATCTGTAACTCATCCAAAATGAAAAGCTTTAAGTATTCCTCTAATTCTTCTTTAAGCTGCTGCTTCAATTTCTCAAAAGGCTTTTTATACTTCCCGGCCAATTCTTCCGGCGGCACAAGCGTTTTGTTTTTCCTATATTTTTCAAGGGTTTTCGCCGCTTTTTCCAAGGCTTTTTCTATATTGTCCATAACCGTCCATCTCCTATCGTCTATTTCCACCTGTCGCCTTTTGTTTTTCATCAGGCGATAGGTGGAAACCTTGATTTTATGCGGCTTTTCCCTGCTTCCTATCGCCTATCGCCTAGTTTTCGGAAATACACCTTTACTTTTTGAAAAAGGTCAAAAATTTCTTACCTTTTTTCTTTTCCAATAAGCCTATATAATAGGCGATAGGTCGATAGGTTATATATAATAGGCTCTGAAACCCGCTTATTTCCTATGTTTTTTACCTATCGCCTAACCTATCGCCTAACCTATCGCCTAATTTTTAGACGATAGGAAAAAGCGCAGTTTAATACGGCAGTTCCGCTCCTTCCGTGTCCTCGAAAGGTGACTTTGCGCCAAAACTTAATTGCTGCCACTCTCCCGCTTGCGGTTTTTCCTGGGCGCCAGCCGCCTCCGCCGCCTCGTCCTCATCCAATGGATCAATCGCTTTTGAAAATCTCCCTATATCAAATTCAACAAAGCGGCTCGATCTGTTATCAAACCATTTAGAAATGCTGTATTCCCTTCCGCCGTTCTTCTTCGGCTGGGAAGTAATGATATTCTTATCCGCTAAGTATTTCATGGTTTTCCGGGGACTGTACCCTGCCTTCGTCAATGACTGGTTAAGCAGGGAAGGGAATATATAGGCTTTATCCTGCGTGGAATTTATGAAGCCCAGGCACGTCCCGATTGCCTTGTCCCCGAACTGGGTGCGGTTGCTGAGTATCCAGTCTACTATGTACTGGGTCGCATTCTCATTTACATCGCTTATGCCTGCAGCAAGCTGCTCCCGTATAATCGCTTTCGCCATCCGGACGGCCCTTTCCCAGGATTCGTTCCGTATTTCAAGCGGTTTTCTTCGGTTTTCGCTGTTTGGTTCCGACAAATCGTCATTTTGATCTGTTTCGTCCCGGTTTTCTCCCTCTTCGTTCCCAAATATCCAAGTATCTATGATCGCATCCGCAAGGGCGACTGCACTGATCCCAGCTATATGTGCGCCGCTGGTTCCGTTTGCCGCTGCGTAAATTTCTTCTACCATCTTTTCGTATTGATCCGTTATGGTCCGCTCGTCTGTTTCAAGGAGCCGGCTTATAAACTCCGGGCCAGCCCAGCCGCAATTTACTGGAGCTTGCTGGTGCATAAGGCTGGCGGACTTTTCATCCTCAAAAGGTCCGCCGTATATTTCCAATACGCGAGTACTGACTCCGGTCTGCGTGGTATCAGTGCTTAAAGGTTCCTCGCCTGTGGCAAGGGCTACGGTTCGCCATGTGTTAAGAGCCTGCAAGCCCCCGCCCTTGCTTCCCCTGGCCCTTCCGGTTCCGCTGGCGATCATGTAAACAATCTTTTCCAGGTTCTCCTGCTTCTGCCCTGCAAGCTGCCGCTCGTCAATGCCCAGCGGCAAATCGTTGTAAAAGCCCGCCATCCTCTCCAGGGCGACCTGGGTGGCGTTGAAATTTACCATAAGGCGTTCCGGATCCCCCCAGGCAGAAAGCGCCGCCTTAAGTGCTGCAGTTTTTCCTCCCTTAGAGCCACCCCAGTTATATACAAAAAATATCCTCTGTTGGATGATTTTAAGAAGGGGGGCGGCAAAACTGGCCGCCAATATAAACCGGAACTTGTCCCGGCTCCGGTGTGGCTGCATGGTGCTGATCCAGCCCTCAAAGGTTCCGGCGGTGTGGTATGCTGCCGCCCAGCCTCTTAAGGATGGCTCAATATCCAGGACTATGTCGTCCCCATGTCCTGGAAGGAAGCGCCCCCTTGTCTGCCAGCCGAAGGTGGACGTAGAATCCGCCTTTTGTATGATGTCTATGTTCTCCGCCTCCAATGCGGCCAGGAAGCTCACCACCTGCTTTGCGTTCTCGCTGGTTATGGTGCATCCCAAATCTGCAAGGGCGGTTATATTCCGGGATGTGAATATGGTAGAACGCGGATATATAGCCCGGCTCCACTGCCCATCCCTCTTAAATGCTATCTCCATTTTTTCTTCGCCTGTTTCCATGCTCTTAAGCCGCTGGGTCAATATGATTGGCGTTCTGCAGATCATAGTTGGCACCGCTTTTTTTTCGTCTATGTGGCTTATTCCCTTTTCTGAATAGATCCATCCCTCCGGCTGCCTGAGGTTCGCGGGCGCCCCCTTTATGGCTTCCGGTATCGCCCCGGACAGGTCGTCAAGGTCTAACTTCCGGGCATGCTTTATGGCTTTTAATATCTTCTCAGCTGCCTTTTCCTCTCCCTCTTTTAAGTAAAGCTCCGAAGGATCCTTTACTCCGAATTGCTTGCAACTCCATGTATAAACCTCGCCTAAAAATTCTTCCTCTTTCAATATCCGGCAGATTTTAGCCAGGAACGTCTGGCCGCCCTGGTCTGGTTCCTGATGAATGTATAATTTTAAATCCTGCAGCTTCGGAACCATCCGGGCGTTAAAATTCGTCGCCCCCGGAACACCAAAGGCTGAAATCTTCAAATACCACAAAGTTTGGGCATCGCTTTCCCCCTCTACCAAAGCAGCCCATCCAACCCTCCGGGCTTCCGGCAGCCTCCAGTCACCGTATAAAATCAGTTTCCCAGAACTGCCCCAGCTCCATCTAAATTCTTTCCCCCCATAACGCTTCCGAAAAATCGGGGTGGTATTTTCTTCGTTGAAGTATGGCGTTTTAAGGTACTGCGTTCCGTCTTTGTCCTTTGCAGTGCTGATGCCGCAGGCATCCTTTAAAAAGTCCTCCGGCAAGTGTTTATTGAAAGCATACTCTGCAAGGGTGTAACTCTTATTCTTCGGCCCCCCTGGCTTGTTTTTCTTCGGATCCGTCTCGGCCAGCTTTCCGTACTTCTCTAAAATTTGCTTATATGCTTCCTTGGTGTCCACTCCATGAAGTTCCGCCCAGAAACTTACAAAGTTCCCCCCACGATCCTCGGCGAAGCAGTGCCACTGTCCGGTCTTTAAATCCGCGCTGAAACTATTCTTTTTATCATCGTGAAATGGGCAACGGCCGATTAGGTTGCTGCCGCTCGGCTTTACGCCTTTTATAATGCTTTTATACTCCGCTTCATAATTCACAAAGTCGTCTATGTTAAGTCGCCTGGCACTCATCCTATCTCTTCCCGAATCCCTTTCCGCATCTGCAAATTACCCTTATCCTCTTAGCGGTTCGGGGCAATGCTTTACCCCGAACCGTTTTTTTTAATTAAAGGGCGTAGTTTTGTCGCCTTCTGGTACATCCATAAAACCTTCCTCGTCTGGTTTTGGTGCCGTAGGCTCATTTCTGCTGCTACTGCCAGTCCTATTTGTATTATAGTCTGCGCCTTCCACGTCAAGCTGGCGGTACTGCTGCTTCACGCAGTCCTTCATGGCTTCGGCTTCTTTCGCCTTTTCTGGGCTTAACTTCCCTACGAATGTAAATACTGCCCTGCTGTACGCAATCCCGGCAGCACTCCTTTCTTTCTTCAGAGTAATCCTGGTTACTGCCTGCCAGCAACGGAATCCCTTAAGGATCACACGTTTAGCGATATAGTCCCGCATATATTTAAGGCTGGTCGGCGGCAAGGAAAGCACCAAGGGGACAGGGTTTCCTTCCCGGAGAATGAATACCCTGTGTACGTTCTTGCAGGCTTTCCCCTTGTCATCGCTGCCGAACTGGTTGTAGGGGCAAACCGAACAGTTTTTAATTTCTCCGGTTTCCCTCTCTACGCCCTGCTTGCCGTCATAGCTGGAGCAGTCAGGCTGTTCGTTGCCTCCGGCGAACTTCTCACGCCAGTATGCATTGACTGGGTGGTGGTCTAAAATGACGCCCACGATCTCCGTTGCGCTTTCCGGGTTCTCGTCATCCTCACCCGGAAGCTCAAACGCAAGCCCGCCGCCGGAAGGGATCTTAACACGGTCAAAAGGAAGGCTGCCCAGCCCATCCATTTCCTCCGCTATCGCCTGCGCCAGATCTCCGCTGATAGTCTGCAGGTCGAAGTTATCTACTACTGCCAATTCGTTTTTTGATTTAGCTACTGCCATGGTTATATCCTCCTCTTTTCTTTATGCGCCCGGCATCATAAGCGGTGCGGCTGCGTCCTGCGCTGCTCCCTCTGCTGCATCCTTGCCAGCCCCATTAAGCTCCTGGGTAGGGATTCTCTCTACCTCCTTAATGCGGTAGCAGGTTTCAATGCTCGCTTGGCGGTACTTGTTTTCATGCTGCCCATCCAGTGTGGTGGTGGCAAAATAGCCGCTGTCCAGTCCGGCAAATCTGCAGACAATGTCCTCCGGAGTCCGCCTGCTTACCCGAAGCATAATAGCGTCGCCTTTTTTCAAGACTTGGCCGTCGCTGGCTTCCACCTCAACCTTTACAATCTCGTTTACTTTTAAAGCCATCCTATGTCCTCCTTAGCTTTCTTCCGGATTCCCATCCGGATCGTACCCCTCAGCTTCTTCCTGTGGCTCACCGCCACCGTTTTCCTCCCCACACTGGGATTCTTCGGCTTCCTCAAATTCAGCCCCATCCTGGCCATCCTGGGCTTCCATTTTAGCTATTGCCTGCTCTATCGGTGTCCGGCTGTCGTAGCCGTAATAAAGGTCGTTCAATATCCAGGTAGCGTCTGCCGCCATCCCTATTGCTTCCATGGCAAGCTCCAGCGCCTGGGCGTAAATATCGCCGCAAATGCTCACGCAGTCCTCGCCCTTTATTTGCAAAAGTTTCAAGTAGGTTTCCATGCCGTTCTTAAGGCACTTCACCTTGGCTCCGATCTTGCTGTAAGCCTCCGCCGCAATCCCATAGCCCTCATGCTTGCTTTCTACCCGCTTAAGCGGCCAGCCGCTTTCCTCAGCCTCCATCCGGCGCTTATCGTAGAAGAACTTAATAACCTTCCCTACGTTGGTCTTAAGGTCCTTTTCCGATTCCAGCCTTACGTCAATTTCCATCTGCTCGTAATCCGCCATGATCTTTACCTCTCCTTTTTCTGCTTGGCGTTCTTCGCCGCCTTGTTGGTTTCTTTCCTCTTGGCTACGTCGTAATACTGGTAGGGCTTAATAAATTCCTCAAAGTCCTCCGGCAGCTCGCCGCCGTTTTCCTCTACAAGCCCCGTCATGGCCCCGTTCAGCGTCTGGGCATTTACGGTGCGCTTGATAATATCGCCCAGCCCATGTTCCTCCAATGTGTCAAAAAAGCCGTCCTCGTCGCACCCGCCGATCTTGTTGTACTTGGTCTTATCCTGCAGGCTGTAAAGGAAGCCGCCCCGGCTTACCTTCGGGCTTTCCGCATCGATCATGGCCTGGGCCAGCACCTTGCGCTTTTCTTCCAGGGCCTTGTTGTTCTCAGTGGTCGCATCCTTCAGCTCGTCCTTCTTATCCAGAAGCCCCTTGTATTCGTCAATCAATGTAAAAATATCTGCCACTTTTATTCCTCCTTTTCTTCAAGCTCTGATATCTCGTCCAAAAACTCATAAAGCGTGGTTACTTCGCTTTCCTCCAGCCGGCCCTCGATCTTCTCCGCAAACTCGCAGAAGCGGTCGTAAAGCGGGCGGGCCTTTTCTTTTTCCTTTTCGTTCTCCGCCCTAATTTCTTCGTAAAGCTCCGATTCGAGTATGACATCGCGCTTCGCTTCGGAAACAATGACGGGCTTATATCCCCGCTTCTTAAGTTTCTCCATGTCTGCCTGGTTGCTTACTGGCACGGCTTTCGCTCCATGCTCGTTTATGAAGTCCTCGGCTATTTCGTCTTTCAGCTTGCTGGGAACGCTGTAGGAATTTATATATACCCCACTATAGGAATTAAGCGACCGCTTGGTTGTTTCTGCGTCTTTCAATTCCTCAACCATCCGGGCGGCGTACCACTGAACATCGAAGCTGTTTACCATGCTTCTGTCGCGCTCCAATCTTACGACCTTCGGCTTAAAGTCTATCCCTATATCTTCCAGCCTCGGTTCCTTGCAAATGAAAAGCCCGCCTACGAAAATACGCCCCTTGTTTTCCTCGTCGTCCAATACTGCGCCGTAGCTGGTGTCCCGGTGGGCATATCCTTCCTGCAGGTGCAAATTACAATCTTGTATTTGCTGGTATTCCTCCGGCGTTATTCCGCCGACCTCAATAATTAAGCTATGCTCCGGTACTTTCTTCCACACGGCCTCCGGCTCTACAAAGAAAGTAGGAACCAAAACACCGCCATATCTGCGGGACTTTACAAGCCGGGGCCGCCAAATCTCCCGGCGGCAGTAGTTCTGGAAAACAACGGTTTTACCTAAACGAAGTAAAACAACGGTAGCGATCTTATAGCCCTCTCCGTGGTTCCCGATCATGGCGCTGTCTTTGTTCTTCGTGGTAACTCCGAAAAGAAGCGTTTTTATATCCAGGTCGCTATGCTTGTTTCCGATCCGGATGGTCTGGGTCCCGCTGTCGTAATCAAAAAACATTTTATTGCTGGAGTCCCTGGTTTCCTCGTCTATGGAATTTTGAAAGTATTCTCTTATTGCTTCGGTGGTTCCCCATTTCGGGACGTAGTCCGCGCTTATGCTTAATTCGTATTTCCGCATTTCCTCGCCTCCTGCTCCTTATATTCTTCCATGGTAGGGCGCAGCCCGTCTAAGTCGTCCCAGATGTATCTCTTATGGCTCTGGTCCTCCCATATAGCTCCGGTAGCAATTCCGGCAAGCGCACCAGCCAGAAAGCCAGCGCATAGCTCCCCAATATTCCGGCTTGCCGCAATACTTACAAATTACAATTTCTTCTTTCTGCTCGGTATGTTCTGGCATGGCTCTTTATCCCTCCTTCTGGTTAAGCGGGCACCACTTCGGCGCCGTCTTTGTCGGTATCTCGTTTTCACGGCTCCGGCTGATGATCCGGTGCGGCATGGTTTCTGTTTTTGCCTCTGGATGCATACAATAAAACTGGTTCCGACCGCATCTTACAATCTCTGGATCCATATACTGGCAAGTCTTACAAACTGCCTTTTCTCTGCTCGGTTTTACTCATGGCTTTCCTCCTTCTTATGACCACGGATTCGTTTTGAGTTCCGGCTCCGCTTTCTTCTCTGTATACTTAAGCTCAATAGCTTTTACGTTGCCGCCATCGTCGGTATGGACCTTCATATCTGAAAGTTCCAACATCTCAATAACTTCTTTTAATGGCTTACTGTATACCTCGTTTAACTTCACTTCGATTCCTCCTTCCTTTTTGCTATAATGAAAACTTTTTCCCCTTCAATGTAAGCAAGTGATACGTTTACTTCTTGATCTGGTGCGAAGTCTGCCGCCTCCCTAAAGTTTCCTGGAAGAATTAAGCGGCCTTTTCCGTCAAGCCTCCGGGTTACTTTTATAGCCTCAATCAAAAATACTGCCTCCAATCGTCTACAATAGTTTTTGCAAGGTCCTCTTTCTTGGAAAGTGCCTTTAAAATAACCTCATCTACGGTTTTCTCTACTACAAGATGGATATAGGTGCATACGTTCCGCTGTCCTATCCTGTGGATCCTGGCCAGGCTCTGGCTGTAAGCTGCGTAGTTAAAGTTTTCGCTGTAATAGACGCAGGTATCGGCGGCGGTTAAAGTAATACCCAGCCCGGCGGTGTCAATCTGTGCAAGGAATACTTTTATTTCCGGATCCTTCTGGAAGTCTGCTACAATCGGCCCCCGGTCGTCGATCTTGATGTCGCCGTATATGCTCCGGTACTGTATCTTTTTCTTTTCAAGCAGCTTTTGTATTAAGTCAATTTCCGGGCGGAAGCGGCAGAACACCACCAGCTTCTTTCCCTCGCCTATAACGTAATCCTCTAAAATATCCTCCAGGGCGTTTAGCTTGCCCTTAAAAACAAGCTCCGGCTTGACTCCCTCGTCTGCCTGGATAAAGCCGCCCGTGAACTGCTGTAACCTCAGAAGTTTTGTAAGTACGGTCGGGGCTGTAATCATGCCGCCGTTCTCCAGCTCTGCGAAGCTGTCTTTTTTGATCTTGTCGTAAAGCTGTTTTTCCTTGCCCGTAAGCTGAATATACCGGGTTAAAAATGTTTGTTCTGGAAGGTCCAGGGCTTCGTCCTTCGTTACCCGGTAAGCTATGCTATGCTCCTTCTGGATAAGCTGGTCTAAGTCCTTATAGCCTACAATCTGCTTTCGGTTAAAGCCGCCCATAATTGCGTAGCGGTTACGGAAAGCGTAGTAATTCCAGCCGAAGATCGTAGGATCTAAAAATCTGTACTGGCTGAAAAGGTCTATAGCGTCATTCTGCACCGGGGTCCCGGAAAGAATAAGTTTATACTTCGCAACGTCCCCGATCTGGTGCATTGCCTTGCTCTGTTCGGCGTCGTGGGTCTTGATCCGCTGGCTCTCGTCCGCTATTACAAGGTCGGGCTTCCAGTCTATCAATGCCTCAAAAAGCCCCTCCCGCCATGTGCTTTCGTAGTTAATGACCGCAACCTTCAAAGCCTTAAAAGGGAAATTCTTAAGGGCTTCCAACTCCTGCAGGCGTTTCTTCTTATCGCCCAGAAGTACGTTTACCTTGTATTTAAAGTTTGCGTAGTCGCTAAATTCCTTCGGCCATACGCTGCAAACCGAAGTCGGCGCAACTACTAAAACCTTTTCAATCTCTCCCTTTTCGTAGGCAGCCCCGGCAATTGCAATCGCCGTTAATGTCTTTCCGCATCCCATCTCGAATAAAAGCCCGAAGCCTTTACCCTGGGCAGCCTGCTGTGTCTTTGCCATTCTCTGCCTCCTGTTCTCTCAAAAACTCTATAATGCTTTTCCCTATCGCCTCCGCAAGCGGAACCGTCACGGCGTTGCCAAACTGCTTATAAGCCTGGCTGTTGCTTACTACCTGCCGCCATGTGTCCATGGGGAAGCCCTGGAGCCGTCCGTACTCCGTAGGGGTCAGCTTCCTTACCCGGAAGCGGGAATAATCAAAAATCTTTATATGATGGGTTCCTCCTGCTACTGCCGTAGCCGTTGGGGCTATTCCTTCTGGATCGTGTACCCGATTATTATGCTCGGACGTGGTTCCTATCGTTTTTAGGGAACCTACTACCTTAATACCTGGCTGTATAACCATAGCTGTCTGCCCTCCATCCATCCCAGCGGTTGCCGTAAGTGCTGGGCATAAATCGTCGTTGACCGTTGCATGTTCCTGAGCCGAAGAAACGACTGGTCTTATTATCTTTTCTTCCACTTGTCATCTTTCCTCTCTATAATTACTGACGGCCCTTTGTAGTCTGTGGATAGAAGCGTCGGGGAAATTCCTACAAACGTCCCCATGCCGTTTCTCTGTGCCTTGACTATGCCATCCTCTATGGCTCTTTCAAGCTCTTGGGGGGGGGGGCTGCGTTCCTCAATCACTTTCGGATGGTCCACGTGGTTCTCCGCCCGAAGCGTCGGGGCTATGTTGCTTACCTGCCGATCCTTTTCTGTAAAGCCCCTATCATTTACGCAAACTTCCGTAATGTGCGGCGGTACTTTCTCAACGAGGAAATTCCCGAAGCCTCCGCCCGCCGCCTTTATACAGTGGCTGATTCCGTCCTGCCTGGTTTCCAGCCCTCTCGTTCCCCTGGAATGTATGAGGGCGCTGGCGCAGGTATCGCCCGGCGGTATAAGGTCTTTCCCCTGCCTCTGGATCACTCCGTGCAAGTCCTGGGCGGTCAAGGTAAACATTTCTTCCTCGTCCTCCTTCGCCCTCCTGCCGTTCTGCCTCTTGACTTCCCGGCTAGGCGTTATGGTGGCGTGTACATTGCCGATTTTTGCCAGCCTCTGCAGTGCCTGGTCTATAATCTTCTGCGCCTTATCGTCGTTAATGTAGAAACTTTCCGGCACGTCTTTTTCTAAAACGCTGGATAGTTTCGGGATCCACTCGTGCTGTTCGACTGGGTATCTGTAAGCCCCTCCCATGGTGTCCTGGATGCCGACCACTATGTATCGCTCCCGGTTCTGCGGAACGCCCCACCACTTGCTGTTGAAAAGCTGGCAATAACATTCCGCTCCTGCTGGCTGCCCTATAGTTTCCTCCTCTGCACTTCGGACAGGCATTCTCCCCGGTATAATTCTCATATCTAACCTCCCAGACCTCGCCGCAGTCCGTACACTCCAGCTTAATTCCGACTTGCTTCCCGGCGACGCTTAAGTCTTGGCACGGGAAACCAAACGCCCAGGCATCCGCTTTCGGGATGTCCTCTATGTGAAGCTCCTTTATGTCCGCCTGCTGGACATGGTCGCCTATGTTCTTCCGGTAGGTCTGGACTGCAAACTTATCAAAGTCCCACGCTTTTAAAATCTTAAAGCCCGCCCGCTGCAATCCCAGCCCCAAACCTCCGCAACCGCAGAAAAAGTCGTTTAAAGTATACAAAAATCTTTCCTCCTATTTAGAAAAAGTAGCTCCAAACAAATGCTTTAATGCATCCTCTAAACTTTCCTTTTTTTCCTGATCCGTTAAACTGTTTTTAATTTTCTTGCTTTCCGCCTCCAATATCTCAGCTATATAGTGCAGATCGAAACCTGCCCGCACTTTCCCGTCGCTCGTTTTCTCAACCATGGAAGCAACAAGGCTCCCTATCGTGTGAGGGTAAATCGAAACCGGAATCTCGCAGCCAATAAATGCCGACTGTGAGTCTACATGTTGCGCCTTGCCATCTGTAAATTCCCGTGCCCCGCTTATTGAGAAACAGATTACCGTATCTCCACTAAGTTCCTTCCTGTAGCCATTCTCGTGTTCAATCATCACTTTTACTTTGCTCGTCATGCTCTTGTCTCCTTTTTGGTTTTTATCTATATCAAGGCTCAATGCCTTAATAGCTTCTGTACAGGCTTCTGCGTCGTCCACCCAAACAATACTACTATCCTTCTGGTGCATACTCTCACAATATCTCCGAATGCTTTCTAATCGTTCAATAATATCCTGCCTGTCCATATATCAATCCCCCCCCCCACCATAAGATTCCCACTTTATTGCTGCCGCCGTTACTTTCCTTATGGCTTTTCTATCCTTTCAAAATTCCGCAACGGCTACGCCATCCTCCCTGGTAATCTCCCGGTGATCTTTCCCTTCCAGAATTTTTATAAGGTGGCTCCGCTACCGCTCCGTAAGTGCCGTCATAATCTCTCCTAAAAGTTCCGCTATGTCCTGCCGCTCCTGCGCCTCCCGGAGTGCGTCGTATGGATCCGGTAGCTGCCCCAGGTACTCATTGCCCTCTGCGTTTAAGTCATTAAGGCTGAAAGCCATGTAGGCATCCCGTATCCGGTCGGCGTGGTACTTCTTAATTTTTGCGGATAACATCTTCTTAAAAGCAATCGTAGAAAAGCGGTACTTTTCCCGAAGCTCCGTCTTTCTGTGCCAGTCCTTTACCGCGTGAATGTAAGCTATGGCACAAACGTCATAATACTCCGCATGGGGTAATTTATAATGATTCAGGAAAGCGTATATAAGCCTGTGGTTTTCCTCAGCAAACCTGCGCTCTATTTGATTAAGTGCTTCCATGCCTTGTCTCCTTCCCCGGCGGCTGAACCAAACCGAAGGTAATAAGTGCCATGTTTGCCGCCCTGGTCTGGTGCTTGAAAAGCGGAAACTTTACCGGGTACTTATAGAGTGGCTCCGGGTCCTGCTTCATGCGCTCTGCGTCTACTGCCTGGGCGATCCCGTTAAGCCGCTGCCGTTCCGCCTCAATGGGCGCCGGAAGCCGTACAATCCCGGCCAGCTTGTTTAAAAGCTCAATCTCCGCCGTCCCGTAAAACATTCGCTCCGCCCTGCTCCACTTCATCTTGCCCCAGCTCTTAATAATCGTGAATTGTGTGTTATCGGCATCTTTTATAAGGATCTGCCCTTCCTTCATTGCCATCCTCAAAACTTCCCACCTCCTTTTCCGTATAAAATGTGTGGTTCCCATGTATAAATAATTTTTTGAGGTTCCGGCTGTGCCAGGTGTTTTTCCCAGTCTCTGGAGTATGCTCAAAGTACAGCGCCCCCTGGCTTTCATCCCATCCCTTTTTTACAAGCTTAAGCGCTGCCTTACAGTCTGCATCCGGTTCTACTTGGTTATACCGTCCATTGCCGTAAGAAGTGAACGCATTCTTCTGCGAAAGAACTTCTATTATGCTGTTTGGAAATTCCTCTGATTCTACCCGGTTCAGGATAACTAAAATTACAAGTGCTTTTCCCTCTATGTCCTCTCCCTCCGCCTCCGCCATAGCCATTTTTGCAACCCTGTATTCATCCGCTGCGCTTAACCCCAGGCTTTCTACCGGGGCTTGGGCTGTTGCTATGACAGCTTCTGGCTCTTTTACTGATATTGGCTCATAAGTCCTGATTACCGCAGACGTTTGCACCGCTTCTTGTTTCTCTGGAACTGTCATCATAGAAAACGTGGTGCCGCCGGCCGCCAAAATAAGAAGCCCTGATACACCCATTCTTTTTGCAAGCTGTCTCTGGCGTTCCCTTATTGTCATTCCTCCCCACTCCCTTCAAGATCTATTTTTTCAATCAGAACGTCCAAAGCATCTACTAGGATTTTTTGTGACTGAATCATATTCGGCGGGCAGTCCGCTTCCTTGTATGCTTTCAAATCCTTCTGGTACTTATCCAAAAGCAAACTAACGTCAAACCGGCTGTATTCCTCCGGATTCGGTTCTTCCGGCTCCGTCCCCATTTCCGTGTTCTTCTTTTCATATCCCATGCATCCACTGTCGTGCGTCTTTTTTCCTGCACACCCACCCTCATGCTGGCAAGCCATACAAAGAGTTTCTTCAGGCGGTTCTGCATACTTTCCCTCTGGTACATCCTCAACCTCCCGGAAATCTGCATCTACAATATTGGGATTCCCTGGCTCTGCCGTAGTCTGCCTTGCTGCTTTCCTGGCTGCCGCCTTTTCTTCCTTGTGTTTCTGCTCCTGCCTCTTAAGCGCATCTTGCAGTGATTTCTGCGCAGCTGCATTCCGCGCCGCAAGGTTTACCAGCTCCCTCTTTTTCTTTTGGATCTCCTTAAGGGCTTTCGCTATCTGCCCCCAGGTTATTTCCTTGCTCCGGTCAGTTCTTACTCCACGGGGGCTACAATTAAAATAAGCTCCGCTTGCATGGCTGCCTCCGTGGTAAGACCTTCCGTGCTTATCTTTGAGCCATGCCCCAGTAATCTCGTCCTCCGTATTGATTCTCAGCCATTCGTAAAGGTTTTCTATTTCCTTCTCTGTCATGTCCGGCTTTCTAGCTTCGGCTTCTTTCTGCCGCTTCTGTAGCTCTGCCTGCTCTTTCTTCCGCTCGTCCTCATCCCTTTTCTTTGCGACGTCGCAACGTGAAAAACAGGTTTTATGTTCGCAGGTAAGGCAACAGGGGTCCGGCTCCTTATCCCCTTCCCGTATCGGTGCAAACTCTGGATGTAAAAGCTGGCACTCGTCTTTGTAAAGGCTGTGTACTATATACTTTTTCCATTCCTCGTTGCCTAGCCTGGTACAAGAGAACGCATTCCCCATCGGCGCAGTTCTACAGTAGCGTTCCTCCTGCCGTATGCCGCAAGGGCGTGCGCAACTGAAACAATCGTATTTGCCGTCGCCGCATCCGGGAGTGTATGTGTAAGGATGCTTTTCCTTTTCGGTCTTTGGCAATCCGAAAAACGACTTTGGTTCCTCCTGCTTCTTTTTCATTGCCCTTATTTCCCTTACAGTGGTTTCCTGCGTTACCTTCTCCAGCTCTTCGTCGGGAAGCCCCAACATCTCCTGTAATTTACTTACACCCATCCCAATGTACTTCTCCGCCATGTGTTCGCCGCCGTCAATGGAAAAGCGGGCGTTAATTGCCATAAAGCGGCTTGCGCTGGAAGTGCTTAAGCCATACTCCCCTTTTGCAAAGTCCCATATGCTTTTATAGCCATCCTCCGTAAAAAGCGTATTTTCGCTGATCTGCCGAAGGAAATAACCTACCATGAAGAAATCCTCAGCGGCATCGTTTAAGTGGCTCCTTATGCCGTTTTTCAAGTCCTGGTATTTCATCTAATCCCTCCTTGCCTGCACGGATTCTTTTCCCCTATACCCGGCCAGCCTGCGGTGCTTCGACCGTCTTAGACCTGGATTTTATAAGAAGCTCCGCAATCAATCTATATACGGCTTCGGTTTTCCCGGTCGGCGGTATTGTCCGTCCCTCTATGCTCTTAAGCTCCGTACCGTCTGCTAAAATATGTTTAATCAATCTGCCCCGCCTCCTTTGATCCGTTCCTTCCAGTCTGAATAAATACAGACGTAACGCCGGGTGGGCTTGCCCGCCTCGTAAACAGAGCAGGTATAATCAACCTTGCCGCTGCTGATTCTGTCCGGATAGCTTCAAGCCCCGCCAGGTGCTTCCTTGTGCAGCGGGCGCTTAACTTCTGCTTCGCGCAATACTCGTTAAAGTCGCTTACCAGGATCCGGTACTCTCCGCTTACTGGCTCCCTCCCTGCGGTGATGCCCGTTATGAATTTCTCCGTATCAATGAGGAAAGCCTGTTTTGTAAGAGCCTTCCACTCTGCCATCTCGTCAAGGCCCCCAATGTCGAGCCCTGCCTGGCTGAATATGTCCCAAATAATCGGCATCCGGTTTTCCGGGACTGTTACCACAATTTTGGCGATCTGTATCGCTGTTTTTAAGTCAAGGTTTTCTTTGTCCATGTGTTACTCCTTTTTTGCTCGTAATGTTTATAGCTGCCTCCAGCCGCCCCGCCCGCCAAAGCATAAGCCGCCTGGTGTCCTCATACTGCTGCTCCTTTCTTCGCAATTTTCAACTTGCGGTCATACTCCGCCACCCGCTTTGTATATCCTATCTTCTGATCGTTCATTCTGTTATCACCTTCTTTCTGCTTGTGTCTCCTTTTAGTTGCTAGGTGTTTCATGCATTTTGTCCGACTCTTTTCTTCTTTTTAAAGTTCAATATTGAACTTCTAAATTAAAAAAATAATTTGGAATCTCAATTTGAGGAAAACCAAGCAGCTTACTAGCACGCAGAATTTCGTCTTGTTTCCATTCAACCTTGTTATTTAATTTCAAGGATATGCTTCGTTCTGATAGTTTCATTGCTTTTGCAAACTCCGCCTGCGTTCCAAATTTCTCAGTAATGCGACCATTTAACTTTGAATAATTGTATGACATATTTTGTCCCTCCTTTTTAAATCCAAAAGTTCAATATTGAATTTTTTATTCATTCTACCATATGCTTGAATCAATTTCAATAGAAAGTTCAAGAAGTTTTATTTTAAATTCAGTATTGAACTTTTTTTCAAGTTGTGTTACCATACTTGTTGATATGAAAGGAGATAATACTCTAATGTCTGAAACAACTGCGCAACGGTTAAAGACCATCATGAATCAAAGAAATTTAAAGCAAGTAGATATTCTGCAATTAGCAAAGCCATATTGTGAAAAACACAATGTTACACTAGGGAAAAGCGATTTAAGCCAATTCGTTAATGGGAAAGTAACGCCAGGACAACAAAAACTGACCATATTAGGGCTTGCTTTAAATGTGTCAGAAGCTTGGCTTATGGGACTGGATGTTCCAGCGCAACGAGAAATGACGGTTTGTCCTGTATGCGGCTTGCTTTATGCTGCTGATTTTGAGCCTGATGCTATTGAACATAACCAGTACCATAATAAATTTCTTCTTGCTCGAAATCGTTTTGGCATTTGCTATTCACCGTTAGAATTTGATCGAATCAAGGAAGACGCTTACAAAATAATTCATTCCTCGCTATATTCTTCCGAAAAAACTTATACTATAAAAGATCAAATTGATGCCACAATTAAACTATTGGCAACATATTTTTCAAGAAGCGTTTGGTCAAATAATTATAATCTTATGCATCCTACGTTCGCAGAATATATTCCAATGCTTTTAAACCAAAACCATTGGAAAAACAGTATAGATAAAGATATTTATAACACTCTTGTCTATCAGTACGGAACAAGTCCTGGTCTAACGGAAGGAAAAACCATATATGAAGTTAATTCAAAAGATGTAAAAAATGATATAGATTTTCTTAAAGATGATGAATTGTCATTAATTAATGATTATCGTAGTTTGAGTGAACAGGGTCAAGAGTATATTAGGCAAACAATGTACATGGCAAAGCAAACTTACAATCTATTTTAACAAAAAGGAACCCCGCCCCCAGCCATTGGCGTGGCTTACGGGACGGGGCGGCTGGACAATGCTGAACATTGTCGGCCATGCTATATACATTCCGAGCAAACGTATTATAGCATGGTCCGGCCAAAAACACAAGTACAAGGCGGGGCTATTTTTGCGCCCGTTTTTAAGGAGGGTAAGCTATGAAAAGAAAAACAATCCCGGTGCCGGTCATGCCTGGACACCTGCGCGTAGGAATATACATAAGGGTTTCAACGCAAGAGCAGGCTCAAGAAGGCCATTCTATTGGCGTACAAAAAGAAAAGCTCTCAGCGTACTGTCTGGCTCGTGGCTGGGATGTATACTTTATTTATTCTGATCCGGGTTTTTCCGGGTCAAATATGGACCGCCCGGCTCTGCAACGTATGTTTACAGATATCTTAGCTGGGCACCTAGATATGGTTCTTGTTTATAAGCTGGATCGGCTTTCTCGATCCCAGCGCGATACGCTTTATATGATTGAAGACGTATTCTTAAAAAGCGGCGTGGACTTCGTCTCTATGACTGAAAACTTCGATACGTCCACGCCTTTGGGGCGGGCCATGATTGGTATTTTATCCGTATTTGCCCAACTTGAACGCGAACAAATAAAGGAGCGCATGGCGATGGGTAACGTGGCTCGCGCTGCTTCCGGACTCTGGCGTGGCGGCTCCGGCGCTCCTATTGGTTACGATTACATAGACGGCCACCTAGTAGTCAATGAATACGAAGCTTTGCAGATAAAGACTATATTTGAATTATTTTTAGCTGGCAATACTTTTCACAGCATCCAAACGGAACTACAACAGCGCGGCTATACAAATAAATATGGCTCCTGGAAGAACGCCAGTATTATATCTAAGGTTCTCCAAAATAGCACTTATATAGGCAAGGTTCGTTATGCTGGGAAGGAATACGAAGGAAAACACCCGGCGCTTGTCCCTATCGAAACATGGGACGCCGTTCAGATCCGTCTTAAAGAAGTCCTTCGTGGTCTCTCTGATCATCAAAAAAGCCCCTTTAAGGCTACAAAACTCTTAACTGGCCTTATCTGGTGTGGGGACTGCGGAGCTCGTTACTTTTTTCATTCCTGTGTTCAAAAAAATAAGGCCGGAGAAAAACGGCATTATGACTATTATCAATGTTACACAAAGGCCGGGCATAAAACAATGCGGCGTGCTGCTCGCTGTCGCGGGAAGAATTGGAAGCCTGACGAACTGGATGCGCTGGTTATAGGGGAAATAAAAAAGCTTTCTTTTTCCCGTGAAATTATAGAAAAAATAATAACCGAAAAACGCGGCAACCATCCGGTGAGCAATCAAGCTGATACAATATCTGACCGCCTGGAAGAATTGGAAAAACAGCTAAATAAAATTATGGATCTGTATACTCTGGGAAATATCCCGCTTGAGTCCATTTCCCAAAAAGCCGACGCAATAACAAAAGAGCAGAAGGCTTTACAGGCCGAGCTTGAGCGTCTGGAACCGAAAAAACCAACGCTAAGCGTAGACAAAGCCATAGAAATTTCAGGAAATGCTGAGGCTATATTTTCCTCCGGATCTCTGGAAGAAAAGCGCCTTTTTGTAAACTCTCTTATAGATCGGATTGTGCTGCTGCCTTCCGGGGATATAGAAATTTACTGGAAGTTTACTTAATTTTTGCCTATTTACGTAATAAAATACATAGGGGTTCATGGCTGCCACCAGCATAGTATTTGCAGGATAAACAAAGCTTCCGCTCATGCGGCTGATACACACCTGATGCTCTTCCATAGGCTGGCGCAGGATTTCCACTGCTTCCCGCCGAAACTCCGGCAGCTCGTCCAGGAACAGCACTCCTCTGTGGGCAAGGCTGACCTCCCCCGGCCTGGGTATCTTCCCGCCCCCCGCCAATGCCTGAGGTGAGATCGTATGATGTGGCGCCCGGAATGGGCGTTTTTTGATAAGAGGCTCATTTTCCCCAAGCATCCCTGCCACGCTGTAAATTTCGGAAATCCCAAGGCTTTCTTCCAGGCTCAGCCCCGGCAGGATTCCCGGAATGCATTTTGCCGTCATGGACTTCCCCGCGCCCGGTGGTCCTATCAGCAGCAGATTATGCATCCCTGCTACTGCGACCTCTGCCGCCCGTTTCACCGCTTCCTGTCCATTTATATTTTTGAAATCTTCCCCATTGTCCGCCTTACTGTTTTGTAATACTGCTTTCATATCAAATACTGCCGGGATAATATCTTCCACCCCGTTCAGATAATCAATTACCTCCCTAAGACTGGACACGCCAATCACACGGATTCCTTCTATAACTGCTCCTTCTCTCTCATTTGCTTTGGGAATAATGCAGCTTTTCAATCCCTCCCGCGCCGCACGGCGCACCATGGGCAGGATTCCCCGTATAGGGCGTATCTCTCCATTCAAACTCAATTCTCCTGCAAACAGCACGTCCTGCAAAGCCTCCTGCGGGATATAACCATAAGCAGCCAACACTGCCACTGCTATCGGCAAATCATACCCCGAACCGTCTTTACGTAAATCTGCCGGGGATAAATTTACGGTCACTTTTCTAGGCTGCAGGCGAAGACCGCTGTTTTTCATAGCTGTCTTTACCCTTTCCTGCGCTTCTTTCACCTGGGACGAGAGGTATCCTACCATAAGAAACATCGGAAGCCCGTCCCCTGCGTCGGCCTCCACATAAATAATTTCTGCTTTAATGCCGCAAATCGCAGCTGACTGTACAATGCTAAACAACATTTCCTCCTTTTTTATTTTCGTGTTATAAATATTATGTTATGTATCTTTTTGATTATATTATCAGGATTTTATGAAAAAAGCAAGTACAAAATCACATAATCTTGTACTTGCTATAATATTTCACAGCGCTTCTATTCTGAACTGCTTTATTTCTTTAATTTTATTTTCTTTGCTTTGCTCATCAGACTTACCTGGTTCTTATCCTGTATCACAATTTTATAATAATAAGTTTTGCCTTTCTTTACTTTTTTATCAAGAAAACCTGCTTTAGATTTTCCAAGAACCTTTATCCTGGTATAACCGGAACTCTTTTTCATCGAACGGTATATGATATATTTCTTTGCGCTCTTAGACTTCTTCCAGGTCAATTTCACTTTCTTTCCAAATACTTTTGCCGATTTAAGCTTCATAGTTTTTGCCAGCGTAAGTTTCATCCTGGTGCCTGCATCACTTTTCATACCGTCTGCCGCAACTGCTACTGCATAATACTCTGCACTCTTCTTGTTAAGTTTTTTATCAGTAAACTGACCATTCTGCGTAGTTCCTGCCAGAGCAGTTTTGCCGCCCGCAATCCGGTAAATTTCATAGCTTACCGCTTTCTCTACCGGTGTTACCACAACTTTCACTTCTATACCTTGTTTGCCTGCCGCACTTTTTACACTTCGAAGCGCCGGTGCTGCGGGTTTCAAATTAGCCGCCGGATCTTTTTCCTCTTTTAAGCTCCCGGCTGTCTGCCGCAATTTGTTTAATAATTCTGTCAGTGTCCTTATATCTGCAGTCTCATCTGCCCCCTTTGCTGCTTCATATGCTTTCACAAAAGCGTTCCAGCTCTCCCCAGTATACTTCTGCTGCCCTGTTTCGTACTTTCCTCTTGCCTTAGAAAGTTCTTCTTTCAGTTTCCCTTTGATTTCTTCCCTTGCATGTTTTTCAGCATTCATTTTTATCGCTGCAATCTTATTCAATGCTTCGCTAATCTGCGCTGTCGTCAGCTCACTGCTGGACGCCAGCAGTTTTGCCTCTTCAATTGCTTTCCGATACTCCGCCTGAAATGCTTCTGTAAAGCACGAAATATCCTGCTCCTCAGCTTTGGAAATTTCTGTAAAAAACTCTTTCTTCTCCTCATCTGTCGCTGTAACAGCTTTCAAGTTCCCGGCTGCCTGCTGCAATTCGCTTAATAACTCTGTCAGCTTCTCTATATCTGCAGCCTCATCTGCTCTTTCTGCCTTTTCATAGGCTTCCACAAAAGCATCCCAGCTCTCCTTAGTGTAATTCTGCTGTCCTGCTTCGTACGTTCCCTTTGCCTTGGAAAGTTCCTCTTCCAGTTTCCCTTTGATTTCTTCCCTTACATATTCTTCGGCATTCGCTTTTACCGCTGCAATCTTATTCAATGCCCCGCTAATCTGTGTAATCGTCAAACCATCACTGGACACAAGCGATTTCGCCTCCTCAATTGCCTGCCGATATTCTGTCTGAAAAGCTTCTGTAAATCCCGAAATATCCTGCTCTTCAGCTTTCAAAATCTCTGTCAAAAATTCCTGCTTTTCTTCATCTGTAGCTATAAGATTGGTATCTTTAACAAGCAATGCAGTAAAAGTAATCTCTTTACTGGTTACCGCATGCTTTGCGCTGACTTCCGCCTGATAAGCCCTTTCTGTATCCAATCCGTCCAGCCGGATGACTCCGTCTTTAACATACGCTGCACGTTTAGAAATCTTCTTTCCTGTTTCATCCGTAAGCGTAAGCGTCACATCCATAAGACCTTCCCTGTCATTCAGCCCATATTCATCGTCTTCCACTTCCTCACGTGTCGCCTTAACATTATCCGCATATGCCGACACCTCACTCATTGCAAAACTTGCTTTTCTTCCCCTCTGTGTCACAGATACTTCCGTTGAATTACTTTCTGCCCAATCATTCAGTACAAATTTGTAATTTGCAATCGCAGACGTAGGATTATACAGCCCTAATTCTTTAATAATCTGCTGGAACATAAATATATTTCCCCTGCCATTTGGATGTACGTTATCTACCAGCCAGCAATAGGCGCCCGTTTTTGCTATATTGTCATTTCTTACATTATTCTTGTAATCATTCCATGCCTGCCTGTGGTTCACGACTGCAATATTCAATCCTGGAATCTCCGCTCGCATTTCACTTGCTACATCGTAAATCGCTGCAAACTTAGGCTGGTATCCTGTATGGGCGTCTCCATGAGGCAGGATCATTTCACTTGGAACACGGAGAACAATGCTGCTCTCATTATTATTCTCATGTATTTTTCTTACCAGAGTTTTGTAACGTTCTTTATATTCTTCTACTGTAAGACTTGCTTTTGACGCCGCTCCTTCCTCACTCACCGCATTCTCACCATTATAGGAAACATCGTTTGTCCCCAGCATAATCATCACCACATCCGGCTGATACCGTGTAAGACGCGCCTCCACTTGTGCCAGCGTAGTAGTCAGCGTTGCATTGCTTACGCCTGTATTCAAAACAATGTCATCCGCACGCCCCTGCTCATCCAGATACTTTGCAAACATCTGAGGCACATTGTCATAACCGCTGGTTACAATACCATGAGTAATGCTGTCGCCCATAAACAGCCAGGTCATTGGCTCTTCACAGCTAAACAGGCTCTGTATCTCCTCATTGACCGAAATATTCCCCTCTGTATACTCCTGGGAAATCCCCTGCCCATTAACAATATTTCTAATTTTTACCGGACGGTAAGACTCTTTTATGCTGCCGTCAGCTTTTCGGCTGCCGTCATAAACATGAAGTATATATTCTTTTCCCGGTAAAAGGCCATCTACAGTAAAATTCAAATTTCCATCCTGAATCGTGCCGGAAATCTCCTGCCCGTCTCCGCATTCCAGCATATAGCTAAGCTTCGCCGTCTCCCCACTGATCGTCTCGCCATCTACTTCTACAGAAATGGCGGCGCCATCTGATATTACCCTCTTAACTTCAGTCTCTGTACCGTCTGCATTCTTCTTTGCCAACGTGTAAGAGCCTTCCGCCAAAGTATTTAATGCATAATTCGTCACTGTATTACTTCCCACTGCTGTTTTAATGGCATTCGCCACTGCCTGATGTCCAAGCGGAGCGAGCGTGCCATCCGCATTTATATAAGAAGTATTGATACCGCCCAGATCAACTACTTTGACGCTATCTCCGACCACCTCTGTTAGCGCCGTTTTATAAAGCGCGATATTAGCATTATCCTCCTCCCCTTTTGCGGGATAAGGCGTCAGCAGCAGCGGAAGCTTCCCATCACTTTTTATTTTCTCCAGGAGCTGCTGCAGGTCTGTCTTAAATTTCTCAACTCCCGCCTGCCCCTTACGGTAATCTGCAGCGCCTATCATAATTCCAACCGCTGAAGTACCAAATGCTTTAATCCGGGTATCATACTCACTCAAGATCTGAGCCACATCCGCATCTTTTCTGGACGTGTTAAATACAAAACGGCCACGCTCAATATAATTATATCCGGCTGTAGGTCCGGCATCGCGGAACTTGTCCTCAAACAGTCCTACCCAGTTACGTGTAAAACCATTCACACGAAAATCAGCCACCGCTTCCGTACCTCCGGTAAACAGCCATGTTTTGCCGGTCTTAGCCATATACATACTGCCAAAGTTGGTAAAATCTCTATCACGCATACTGAATCTTTGAAGTTCTTCCACGCTGTACGCTTCATCCAGCACAGTGATAAAATCAATCTGTCCATTAAACGCCGCTTTTCCGGATATATCGCCATTCCCTATGCTTACCATACTGCCGCCGCCAATCTGGAATGCGGTATACGGCGTATTCTTCCTCTGGTTAAAACCAGTTATTCCCACCTTCCAATTGTTAGGCGCATAAATCTCTTCCCCGCCGTCAACTACCATTCGGACATTTTCCGGGACCAGGCCCTTTGACGCCATAAAACTGACAGCTATCGTATGCCATTTGCCGCTTGACATATTTCCTGCACCTACAAAATTCGCCTTTAAGCCTGCACTCCTGTCATTTCGAAATATAACCCTCAGCTGTCCGCCTTTAACTCCAAATGCCATATTACTGCCATCATACGCTGAAGTGTTCGACCCCGCTCCAAACAACATTCCATTCTGCTCACTGGTCTTAAACCGTATAATCAGGGTTTGATCTTTGTCACTTGCCAAAAGGTTATTAAATACTTCTATGTATTTCCTGTCACCCTCATCCGTGGAATAATTCAGCGCAGTATTCCCATCAAAAGTCTGCCCTGACAAATCCATGTCAAACCCTGTCTTTACCGCTCCTGCATACTTTTCCCTGGCTTTTTGCCTCACATCTTCCAGCGTAACTTCTGCTTCTGCTGCCTGAAAATCCCCCATCTCCAGAGCCGTCTCTGATGCCTCCGCCTTCAACGGCATCTGCCACAATGGCAGAGAAACTGCTGTCATGCCCAATGCCAGGCACAACGAAACCATCTTTCTTTTCATTCTACTGCTCAAAATCATACTCTCTTCCTTTCTGTACTTAAAAATTACATTTCCAATGCCTGACGCCGTACAAAAACACTTTGCACAATATTATTTTAATTATATCACACTTTTCTGGCATTTCCCACAAATTATAAAAAATTATTCTTTTCTTAATATATAGAAAAACAGCCGGGAATATCCCCCGGCCATTTCACTCTTTTCCCCTGTCTTCAAATCCGCTCTGGTCTGCCTATACGCTATGCTGATGGGCATATTTTTCTTTTGTTGCCATGCCGCCGCGTATATGGCGTTCCTGTTTGTTCACGTCCAATACTTTTCTTGTCCGCGCCGCCAGGTCTGCATTAATCTGCACAAGGCGGTCTGTTACGTCTTTATGTACCGTACTCTTACTAATCCCGAACTTTTTTGCCGTTTGTCTCACCGTCGCCTTTTCTTCAATAATATAATTTGCTATTTCAATTGCACGTTCTTCAATGTAATCCTTCATCAGGGAATCCCCCGCAAAACTTATTTCTACAATCTATGCGGGGGAATGAAGCCGTATTCTTATTTAACCCTTTCCCCATAGCTGCTTTTAAAATCATATACCCAAAAAGCCGCTATGTTCTATTTCTTTAATTTTACTTTTTTTACCGCAGAATACTTCCCATATATCTTAACTTTCCCTGCTTTTCTGTAAGCTCTTACACGGAAACGTACTATCCTTTTACTCTTTACTGTTTTCTTGTAGCTTTTTACCGTCTCCGGCTCCGCAAGCGGTGTTACTTTTAACTGTAACGCGCCATTTTCCAGAAAAACATTTTCGTTTTCCAGTTTTCCCTCCTCTGTTTTGGCAGTGTTATACTTGTGGCTTCCATTTTCCGGTGTATTCCCGATTCTCCATTTTGTATCGTCCAGGTATTCTCCGTCAAATTCATCATTCCAGACCAATTCATATCCTTCATACTGTGTGATCTCATTTTCTGAATCCTGTCCTCCCACTGCTTCCACAAAACCAAAACTGTTTCCCAGCACTGATGCCGCAAAAAACAGCGCCGCTCCTGTAATTCTCACATCTCTTCTTCGCATATTTTTCATTTTTTCCGAAATTACAATATTTCAAAAGCATTATATCATACTTTAACTCTTTTAAATGAAAAAAAAATTAAAATATTTGCAATACTTTAGGCATTTTAAACAGTCAAAAACCCCGCTGCAAGCAGTCACTTGGCTCGTTGCTCGCGGGAATAAATATAAACTTATTCCGTTAGAGTCTAATACATAAAAAAGATGCGGGTACTTTTTCCGCATCTTTTCTCATATCTTTTATATCCGGTTTCTCCCCAATATCTGAATCATCGGCGAATAAGACACGCCATAAATTCCCGGTGAAGTCCCGGCAAACTGAAGCTCCGGGTCATAGTACAGACCATCGATAGACACGCAGGCATGACGGGTCAGCCCATCTGCCGCGCCGTCCCGGCTTCCACGGACACGCCCGCGCACCACATAAGGCTCATACCCAATGACCTTTGCCAGCATGGCAAATCCACTGGCAAAATTATAGCAGTTTCCGCCCCGTCTGTCATAGATTTCTATAGCGTAGTCGTACTCCCAGCCCTTGTACGCTTGGAAGCTCCTCCAGGTAACATACGTAAGGTTCGAACGGCTGGACATATAGTCAAATGCCGCCCGCAGTTTCTGGCTTTTGCTCATTCCGGGGCTTGTAATTGAATCCAGGAGTTTCTCCGCTTTTTCCAAAGCCTCCTGTCTGGCAAGCTCCGTCCTGCTGGCTTTCGCATAGCCTTTCTTATTTATCTTTGTCCCCTGAATTGTCCGGTTTACGGCCATCCTTCCGGTTTTCAAATAAAAATACGCTTTCTTCTTTCCAAAATACTGCCAGCCGCTCTGCATAACGCCGCTATCTGCAAAAAAATACTGATATTTTCCAATAGCTGCCAGCCCTTTTACACCACGCCCCAGGCTGTCAAAATAGTACTTATTCCCTCTGTACCTCACCCATCCGACTGCAGCTTTTCCGCTGGATGTAAAATAGTACCGTTTTCCCCGAATGACCTTCATAGTCTTTTTTAGCATACGGCCTTTGCTGTCAAAACAATACTTGCCGGCGCCGATTTCTTTAATCCCGCTGCGAACCAGCTTTCCGTTTTCATCATAGTAATAACGATACTGCTTTTTTGTCACCCATGTATTCCTCTCCCCGGCATCTACACGGAACGGCACGGTAAAGAGACATAGCAGGAGCATCAGCCCCCCTGCCGTCCACCGCCATTTCCCTCTGGATTCCATTAGTACTCCTCCGTCCGCACACTTCCGTCAGAATACGTAATTTCATAATACCCGTGGCCGCTTCCATCGCAGTCATCGAACGCCTGCCGGCTAACTTCATACACCCCGCCGCCAGAGGGCGCTGCCTGGGGCTGTGCCGCCTGTGCAGCAGCCTCAGCCGCCGCTTTTGCAGCTTCTTCAGACTTTACTGCCTGGTCTGCCTCTTCTTTGGAATCGGTCAGGTAATCTTTCACCACATAACCTTCTTTGTCTCCCAGCTTTACTTTACACCATTTACCATCTTCAGGGACTGCCGTTACTTCATCACCCAAATGCGCCACTGCTACTGCTTCAGAAGAAGCGTCCGCTGTCTGGCGGATATATACATCGCTGACCACATACATAATTTTTGGTTCCGCTGCTGCTTCCTCCGTAGCTTTCTCTGTTTGAGCCGCTGTTTCTGTCTCGCTCTCTGTTTGCGTTTCTGGCTCTGTTTCTTTCTCTGTCACCTGCTGCGTTTCCGTCTCTGCCACACTTTCCGTCTGTGTCTCTGATGCTTTCTCTGTCGCCTTTTCTTCAGCGCCTCCACATGCTGTCACCATACAGCCTGCTGCCGCCAGTGCACAAAATACCATCAACCATTTCCTTCTCATCTTTTCTCCTCCTTATAAAATAATTCTGCCTGTATAAATTCTCTGCCAGCCATCGTCCTTTTGGACAAGAACTGAAATCTCCTCTGCCCCCTGCTGCCATTTCTCCAAAAGATACAGCACAAATCCGCTGTCACTATGCCCTTTCTCTGTTTCCAGGCTAACCGGAAATGCCTCATACATATTTCCTTTCACTTCTATACAAATGCGGGAATCCGTTTCCAAGGCATTCCTATCAATCACGCCGCTCAGTTTCACATAGTTTCCCTGCTGCTCCGCTTTCAACTCTGACACTTCGCCTTCTCTTTCCGAAATATCTCCTTCCGGAAGCATCAGGGGCGCTGGCATCTGCGGAGGATTTTCCGCCATCTCCGGCAGAAAACGCTCTGCCCTTTCCACAATTACCGTATCTGCCTGGTGCTCTGAAAGCTCCTCCATCCGATAAGGAATCCCCCTTGAAAAATATGCGTTGGCATATTGATTTGCTAAAAACGGAAGCAGGGCATTTCCAAAAGAATCCCTGTACATCACCAAGCTTCCCTCTGCGGAAGGATTTACTGTAGTAATCCTGGAATCAAAGTTGCTCTCCACCTCGCCTACATAAGCAAACACATCATTATCATAATAAATTTCTTCCTCCGGCGTCAGCGCCAGGGGATAAAGCATTTTATCCAAATCCCCTGTAAAATCTTTCCTCGTCTCGCCGGGTGCTTCTACATATGGAAGATGTTCTCTGCCAAGAGCTGCAAGCAAAGTATCTGCTGCCAGCGCCGCCCCTTTATTATTCCAATGGGAATCCTTTTTATGGTAAAGCACTTCTTCCTGCTCCGCAAATACCTGGGAAAGCGCTGCATAATGAACTCCCTCTTTCTCAAGCCAGGGGACGATACGATCCATATTCTTTTCATCCGAAACTTTCAAACTGTCATAGTAGGGCATATGCTCTCCGTACAGGCTGTTCTTATTCGGTGCAATCGTAAATAAGAAATCCGCCCCCTGCCGCTCCGCATACTCCTGCATCATAGACAGAGAGCGCGCCACATTAAACAGCGCCCTGTCGCTCATCAGCCCCGCCCCCAGATAATCATTCAGGGAATCCTGATAATACAGCCAGCCGTCCGTTCCCTGAATCACACTTCCCGCTGCCGAAACACCAAAAATCTTTCCCTGTATCAGCGCATTTACCGTGACCAGTTCCTGCCGGAATCCGAAATGATCCTGAAACCACTCGCCTGCATCCGACAGGAAGTCTGGATTCCATCCATTTTCGTCTTTCAGCACCGGGGCTTTTGCACGCGTCCGGTTCTCGGAAACCTCTTCCCGTTCCGGCACCGCCAGACCTGCCACCGGAAACAGGCAGATTGCAAAAAAGAGTACCGCATACAGAATATATTTCTTCTTCATTTTGCCGCCCTCCTAAAATCTGAAATAGATGAACGGGTTATACGTTCCGCCAGCCAGATTCAGCATACACAGCGCCAGCCCCGCCAGGCTGCACACATAGGCGAGCGTCTCATAACCCCTCCGCTTTTTCCATTTCCCGCATACAGGAAAAGATGCTGTACAGGCCGCTGCAAAAGTCACAAGATAAAGTGGGGTAAGCTGCTGAAGACAAAGACTCAAAGAACTGCTTCCTGCGGAAACTCCGATAAACATATTTTTCACCCACAAGAATCCCTGTCCTATCGTGTCTGCGCGGAAAAATACAAACCCGATGCACACTACCAGAAGTGTATAGACATGCATACATGCCTGTTTTACCCTGCCGCCTTTTTTTCGCAGCCACGGAATAAATTCTTCCAACATCAGGAAAAATCCGTGGTAAATCCCCCAAAACAGGAAGGTCACATTTGCTCCGTGCCAGATTCCGGTACATAAAAATACAAGAAACTTGTTGATGCAGGTGCGCGCCCTGCCTTTCCGGTTCCCTCCCAGCGGGATATACAGGTACTCCTGAAACCAGCTTGACAGAGAAATATGCCATCTGCGCCAGAATTCCCGGATACTGGAAGCGCCGTAGGGATAACGGAAATTTTCTTTAAAATGAAACCCAAACATCCATCCTAACCCTATTGCCATATCACTGTATCCGCTGAAATCAAAATAAATCTGGAACAGATACGACAGCGCGCCGACCCAGGCGGCGGCCATGCCGATGCTCCCCGCCTCTGCTCCAAACAGAGTATCCGCAGCCAGCGCCATCACGTTCGCAATCAACACTTTCTTTGAAAGCCCCGCGATAAAGCGGCGGATGCCCTTTGCCACACGTTCTGCTGTCTGCTTCCGCTTCCCAATTTCCAATTCCACATCATGATACTTGACAATCGGTCCCGCGATGAGCTGCGGAAAAAAAGATATGTAAAGCAGCACCTTCCCAAAATTCCTTTGCGGAGGGTTTACCCCCCGGTATACATCAATCACATACGACATTGCCTGGAATGTAAAAAAGGAAATCCCTATCGGCAGCCGTATCTGTGGCACCGGAACTGACGTCCCCGTAAGAGAATTCAAAGTTTCCGCCAAAAATCCTGTATATTTGAACACAAGCAAAAGCGCCAAATTCATACTAACCGCCATTCCCAAAAGAAGCTTCCGCTTCTTCCGGAAACGTGACACCCCCAGAGCCCACAAATAGTTCATAAATGCTGAACCAATCATCATAAACACATAAATCGGCTCGCCATACGCATAAAATGCCAAGCTGGCTAAGAGCAGCATCGCATTCTTTGCCCGGATTCCGGGCAGAAGCAGATGCCCAAGGAATACCACGGGCAAAAAAATGCACAAAAATACCAGTGAACTGAATACCATGCCTTACCTCCGCTATGCCCCAAGTATCTGCCACACGATTTCTTTGTCACCGTAGCGGAACGTAAACACAGTGAAATTTTTATAAGTCAAAATTCCGTCGTCTCCTGTCTGTCCCTCCCAGGTCATACAGCTCGCCATATATTCTGCCGAGGACGGTTCGCCAAGCAGAGCTTTCAGGGCCGCCGCATCCGTTCCCTGTACGCTGTACTGCTGCAGGTTCTTTGTCTGCTCAGCATTCTGCTTCCCGTCTTTCCCAAAAGCATACAGTTTCCCTTCAATCACATAGATACCTGTATATGCTTTGCCATTACCCGCAAAGTAGTATGTCTTTTTATACCAGCAGTCCGTTTGCATCTGGCCTTTTTTATTGAAATAATAAGTCTTTCCTTTCACCTTCTTCACTCCGGTATAAGCCGCGCCGTTTTTCCCAAAGTAATATTTCTGTGTCTTGCCTTTAGACTTTATACTTACCCACTTGTTCTTAACTTTCCTGCCCTTTTTGTAATAAAAATATTTCTTTTTCTCTTTTACCACGCCGCTCTTCTTCTCTGCCGCTGCCTGAACCCGCATAGCAGGAAGAACCGCCTCTCCCGGAGCCTGGAAGAAAAATCCCAGCGCCAGCACGGCAATGCCGATTCTAATTCGTTTCATAACCCTGTCCTTTCTTTATCTCCGCCCCCGGCGAAATCATGACTTCTTTTCCAATTGTTAAACAGTTTCACCCTGCGCTAAAACTTCACATTTATTGTCTTGCTCTTTTTAAAGGTTTTCTTCATGGTTTTAACATTCTTCATGAAATATTTCCCTGTACTTTTCGCTCCGAATTTATCCAGGTTCGTATCGCACACATACCATATTTTCCCGACTTTCACCTCACACCATGCATGAGGCTGCCACCGGGATACGTTAAAACCGTTCGTGGTCCCCGTGCAGATTCTTACAGGAAGCCCCGTAGCCTTCTTTGCCAGAAATGCATATACTGCTGCAAAATGATAACAACTTCCTTTTTTATTTTTTATCATTTCCGCCGCATAAGCTTTCTCCCAGCCTTTTTTACCTGTAAAGCCCATGACACGGGCATAACCGTAAGTCTTTTCCACATATTGAAATAGCTTTTTCAGCTGCTTCTTCTGATTCTTCTCTTTCTTAACCACTTTCTTTACAAGCTTTTCCGCTGATTTCTCCAGGCTGCTCTTTGCCGCGTCAACTGTCACTGCCGGGGCTGCCGCTCCGCCTGCCGCCAGCATTCCTGCCAATGTGAAAACAGCCGCCCGCTTCCCTGTCCATCTTCTCATTTTCGATTCCCTCCTTCTTTACAGCGCTACTACTTATATCAGTTTACAAAATTCAATCAAGCCCATCACTCTATCTCATCTGTATTCCCTGCGCTCTCCCCCAAAGTTATCCACTTTAAGTACGCATTCATAAACAAATCCAGGCTTCCATCTAAAACATTGTCCACATTCCCGGTCTCAGCGCCTGTCCGATGGTCTTTTACCATCGTGTAGGGCTGTAATACATAGGAACGTATCTGGCTGCCCCAGCCGATTTCTTTGATTTCTCCCCGGATGCCCGATACTTTCTCTGCATTCTCCTGCTGCTTCAGAAGATACAGCTTCGCTTTCAGCATCTGCATCGCCTTATCTTTGTTCTGAAACTGAGAGCGCTCATTTTGGCACTGCACCACGATATTCGTAGGGAGATGGGTGATTCGGATTGCCGACGAGGTCTTATTGATATGCTGTCCACCCGCACCGCTGGAACGGTAAGTATCAATACGCAAGTCCTCCTCACGGATTTCAATATCTAAATCCTCCTCAATATCCGGCATTACATCACACGACACAAAAGAAGTCTGACGTTTACCCGCCGCATTAAACGGCGAAATACGCACCAAACGGTGAACACCCTTCTCTGACTTCAGATAACCATAAGCATTTTCCCCATTAACCTGGAATGTCACGGACTTAATTCCCGCCTCATCACCATCCAGATAATCCAGCACTTCCACCGAATAGCCTTTCTTATCCGCCCAACGGCAGAACATTCGGTAAAGCATTCCAGCCCAATCACAGGACTCCGTACCGCCCGCCCCTGCATGAAGGGTCAAGATAGCGCTATCCTTATCATACTCGCCGGAAAGCAGGGTCTTGATACGGATATTATCATAAGTGCTGATAAAAGCCTCCAATGTCTCCTGAATTTCCGGAATTAAAGAGGTATCATTCTCCTCATTCGCCATTTCAATCAGCGTCTCAATCTCCTCATACTGCTCCTTCAGCGCCTGGAAAGTTTCAATGTCGCTTTTCAGGTCTTTCAGGGTTTTCATTGCCTCCTGAGACTCTTCCGGCTTATCCCAGAAATCAGGCTCTTCCATTTTTCTCTCTAATTCCTGAATCCGCTTCTCCTTGTTAGCCAAGTCAAAGTGAATCCCTCACTTCCACTAATGGTTTTTCATACGTGTTCAATGTATACTTGAACTGATCTAACTCAACCACCGCTTCACCTTCTTTCATTTTTTAATATCTACAAAGAGACCGTTTTTAATAACGGTCTCCTGTATGCACTTCCTATTTTTTCCTTCCGCAGCACTGTTTATACTTCTTGCCGCTTCCGCACGGACATGGATCATTTGGATAAACCTTCTGCTCTACACGCTTTTTGGGCGCTTTCTGCAGGGACTCATCCTTATTCGTTCCTGTCACTTTCGCTACTTCTTCCCTCTCAACCTTCTGCTCAATCCTTACATGGTACAGCAGACGCAAGGTATCTTCCTGGATAGCTGCCGACATAGCGTCAAACATCTCATACCCACTCATCTTAAACTCAACCAGAGGGTCTCTCTGACCATAAGCCTGGAGACCGATTCCCTGGCGGAGCTGATCCATATCGTCAATGTGATCCATCCACTTCCTGTCAATCACTTTCAGCAGCAGTACGCGCTCCAGCTCACGAATCTGCTCTGCCTCCGGGAATTCTGCTTCCTTAGATTCATACAGCTTCACCGCCTGTTCTTTCAGAGACTGCTTCAGTTCATTCTTCTTCATATTCTCCTGAACAGTAACCTTCATCGGAATAATCGGCGTCAGCAGGGACTCAAGCTCACGGATATCCCATTCCTCTGTACCCTGGTCATCCGAAATACACATATCTACTGTATTATCCACGGTGTCGGCAATCATTTTCAGAATTGAATCCCTCATATTTTCGCCGTCCAGCACACGCCGTCTTTCATTGTAGATAATTTCACGCTGCTCGTTATTTACCTGGTCATACTCCAACAGGTTTTTACGGATTCCGTAATTGTTGCTCTCTATCTTCTTCTGCGCATTCTCAATCGCTTTCGACAGCATCTTGTGCTCAATCTGTTCATTCTCCGCTACGCCCAGAGATTTAAAAATACCCATCAGACGCTCAGAACCAAAGAGCCTCATCAAATCGTCCTCCAGGGAAATGTAGAACCTGGATTCTCCCGGGTCTCCCTGACGACCGGAACGTCCGCGGAGCTGATTATCAATACGTCTGGACTCATGACGCTCTGTACCGATGATTTTCAGTCCGCCTGCTTCCCTGGATTCATCATCCAGCTTGATATCCGTACCACGTCCTGCCATATTGGTAGCAATCGTAACGGCCCCATGACGCCCTGCCTCGGCCACAATCTCTGCCTCCAGCTCATGGAATTTCGCGTTCAGCACTTTGTGGGGAATGCCCTCCCGTTTCAACATGCCGCTCAGAAGCTCCGAAGTCTCAATCGTAATCGTACCTACCAGCACCGGCTGCCCCTTTTCATGAGCCTCTACAATAGATTCCACAACAGCCTGAAATTTTTCTTTTTTCGTCATATATACCGCATCATCCAAATCTTGGCGCACTACCGGTTTGTTCGTCGGAATTTCGATAACGTCCATTCCGTAAATATCACGGAACTCTTTTTCTTCTGTCAGAGCCGTACCGGTCATACCGGATTTCTTCGCGTATTTATTGAAGAAATTCTGGAACGTAATGGTTGCCAGCGTCTTACTCTCCCTCTTTACCTTCACATGCTCTTTCGCCTCAATCGCCTGATGAAGCCCGTCAGAGTAGCGTCTTCCCGGCATAATACGTCCGGTAAACTCATCAACAATCAATACCTGGTCCTCTTTTACTACATAATCCTGATCCCTGTGCATCAGATTATGGGCGCGCAGCGCCAGATTGACATTGTGCTGGATTTCCAGATTTTCAGGATCAGCCAGGTTCTCAATCTGGAAAAATTTCTCGACCTTCTTGATACCCTGCGCCGTCAGGTTCACCACCTTGTCCTTTTCATTTACGATAAAGTCCCCGGTCTCTGTGATTTCCTCTCCCATAATTGCCGACATTTTCGTTACTTCTCCGCTCGCCTCGCCTCGCTCCAGCTGTCTCGCAAGAATGTCGCAGACCTCATAAAGCTTCGTGGACTTCCCGCTCTGGCCTGAAATAATCAGCGGGGTCCTCGCCTCGTCAATTAAAATCGAGTCTATCTCATCGATGATCGCATAGTGCAGCTCCCTCTGCACAAGCTGCTCTTTATAAATTACCATATTGTCACGCAGATAATCAAAACCAAGTTCATTATTCGTCACATAGGTGATATCACACGCATACTGCGCCCGGCGCTCGTCATTGTCCATCTCATTGAGCACGCATCCCACCGTCAGCCCCAGAAACTCATGAACTTTCCCCATCCACTCTGCATCACGGTGCGCCAGATAATCATTTACCGTAACGATATGGACACCTTTCCCCGCCAGTGCGTTCAGGTACGCCGGCAACGTGGATACCAAGGTCTTACCTTCTCCTGTCTTCATCTCTGCAATACGTCCCTGATGAAGAATGATACCACCGATAAGCTGCACCCGGTAATGTTCCATATTCAGCACACGCCGTGCCGCTTCCCGCACCGTGGCAAATGCTTCCGGAAGGATATCATCAAGTGTAGCTCCCTCCGCCAGCCTGTCCTTATATTCCCTTGTCTTATCCCGTAGTTCTTCATCTGATAAAGCCTGCATGGTTGAACGCAGCCCTTCGATTTTTTCCACAAGCGGCATAATCATCTTAACCTCACGTTCACTGTGCGTACCGAATATTTTTTGAATCAGATTCATTTTTTTTCTCCTATACTCTCATCTATTTCACGCAAACTACCTAGTATTCTACCACTTTCCCTCAGAATAAACAATAGCATTTTTATGAATAACCTATGAACGATTTGAGCTTTTACGGCATCTTCTGCACAACTGCTCTCCATTCTTGCCCACGCCCTTGGGATTCTCCATTAACCATTTCATTACAAATTTACAGATAATTTATAGATTTCTTCTTGAAATTCATGTAAAATATGGTATAATAATTGTACGGCATGGCACCCATCAGGTGCTGCAAATTTACAAAAAAGGAGTTGGATATTATGCGTTTTACGATTAGCGGGAAAAATATTGATGTTACGGAAGGCTTAAAGAATGCGGTTACGGACAAGCTTGGAAAACTGGAAAGGTACTTTACCCCCGAAACAGAAATTCAAGTAACTCTGAGCGTTGAGAAAGAAAGACAGAAAATAGAAGTGACGATTCCTGTAAAAGGAAATATTATCCGTTCCGAACAGGTAAGCAATGATATGTATGTATCCATTGATTTGGTAGAGGAGGTTATCGAGCGGCAGCTTCGCAAATATAAGAATAAAATCATCGAGAAACACCAGGACGGAGGAAATTTTAAGAAGGAATTTATCGAAAAAGAAGTTCCGGATGAAGAAGATGTAAAAATCATCCGCACCAAACACTTCGGCATAAAACCAATGTTCCCGGAAGATGCCTGTATACAGATGGAGCTTTTAGGGCACAGTTTCTTTGTATTCACTAATGCAGAAACAGATGAAGTGAATGTAGTATACAAAAGAAAAGGAAATACTTACGGCCTGATTGAGCCAGAATTTTAACAGACTAAATCTCCCGGCAAAAGGAAGATTCTGAAGCTGAGTTTATTTTTGCATATCTTCTTCTGTAATAGAGTCAAAAACCCCGCTGCAAGCAACGGGGCATCAAATTTGAAGCGCCCCAAGGGGCGGGGTATTTGACCCTCGCGGCAGTCGCCAAATGCCTGCAAGCAGTCACTTGGCTCGTTGCTCGCGGGAATAAAAAGGCTGGTAAATACAGTTATTCATACTGCTTTTACCAGTCTTTTTAAATTTAACGCGGTTGCCGATAAGAGAGTGTCTTATTCCATTTCCCTTATCAGGTTCACCATTTCAACCGCCCCCACTGCACAGTCATACCCTTTATTCCCCGCCTTGGTTCCTGCACGTTCAATGGCCTGCTCAATATTCTCTGTCGTAAGAACTCCGAACATCACCGGAACGCCGCTCTCCAGTGAAACTGCCGCGATTCCTTTCGACACCTCGCTGCATACATAGTCGTAGTGGCTCGTGCTTCCACGGATTACCGCACCCAGACAGATTACTGCATCATACTTCCCACTCTTCGCCATTTTTGAGGCGATAAGCGGGATTTCAAATGCTCCCGGAACCCACGCCACATGGATATCTTCTTCCCTCACATCATGCCGAAGCAAGCCGTCCATCGCGCCCCCCAGCAGTTTCGATGTGATAAACTCGTTAAACCGGGCGGCAACGATTCCGACCCTGATCCCTTTTGATACCAGATTTCCTTCAAATGTTTTCATATAAAATTCCTCCTGTTCTTAAAAATTCAAAATATGTCCCATGCGCTCCTGTTTTGTCCTGAGATAGCGAATGTCATGTTTTGTCGCTTCCATCTGGATAGGAACCCTTTTCGCAATTTCTATCCCGAATTCTGAAAGCTGATAAACTTTATCCGGGTTATTTGTCAAAAGCCTCATGCTTTTCACACCCAAATCCCGCAAAATCTGCGCTCCGACATAATACTCTCTCTGGTCTCCTGCAAACCCCAGCGCCAGATTTGCCTCCAGGGTGTCCATCCCCTGCTCCTGGAGCTCGTAAGCCCGCAGCTTGTTAATCAGCCCGATGCCCCGTCCTTCCTGGCGCATATAAAGCAGGACTCCCCGCCCTTCTTCTTCTATCTGCGTCATTGCGGCAGCAAACTGCTGCCCGCAGTCACAGCGCAGCGAACCAAAAGTGTCTCCGGTCAGGCATTCCGAGTGGACCCGGCACAGCACATCCGTGCCGTTACCAATCTCCCCCTTCACCAGCGCCACATGATGCTCACCATTAAGGCGGTTTACATACCCATATGCCCTGAAACTTCCATACTTTGTAGGCAGATCCGTAACCGTCACCCTATCAATCAGCTGCTCATGGCATTTCCGGTAATTCTGTAAAGCCTCAATCGTAATGAATCTGATATTCCACCGCTTCGCCAGTTCCATCAACTCAGGCGTGCGCATCATCGTCCCATCCTCCCTCATGATTTCGCAGCACAGACCGCACTCTTTCAGTCCTGCCAGACGGCACAGATCCACTGTCGCCTCCGTATGCCCATCCCGCTCCAGTACGCCGTTTTTCTTTGCCAGCAATGGAAACATATGCCCCGGCCTGCGGAAATCCTCTGGTTTCACCCCTTCCTCCACACACTTCATCGCCGTGACGGAACGCTCGGCTGCTGAGATTCCCGTGGACGTTCCCACATAGTCAATCGACACGGTAAACGCCGTCTCATGATTATCTGTGTTCTGCCGTACCATCTGAGGAATCTGCAGCCTTCGCACATACTCCTCAGACATAGGCATACAGATTAACCCCTTTCCGTGGGTTGCCATAAAATTAATATTCTCCGTAGTGGCAAATTCTGCTGCGCAGATGAAATCCCCTTCATTTTCCCTCTCTGCATTATCCGTCACCAAAATAATCCTGCCTCTTCTCAGTTCTTCAAGTGCATCTTCTATTGTGTCAAATGAAACCATATTCTTTCCTCCTAAAATCCATACTTCGCTAAAAATTCTTCTGTTATACCGCCTTGCCGCATCTCTTCTGCCGGGCGCAGCAGTTTTTCCACATATTTTCCGATAATATCTGTCTCCAGATTCACTTTATCGCCCACTTGGCGCTCTCCCAGGATTGTCATCCGCGCTGTATGTGGAATAACGGAAACAGAAAATGAATGTCCCGATATTCTCGCCACCGTCAGGCTGATACCATCCACTGTAACAGAGCCCTTTTCTACAATATATCGCAAAATAGAAGGCGGCGCCTGCACCGTATACCAGACTGCCGTATCATCACACTGAATCTGCGTAATCACCCCCACGCCGTCTACATGCCCTGAAACAATATGTCCGCCAAATCTCCCGTCTGCCTCCATCGCACGCTCCAGATTCACATGGATGCCCGGCCTTAATCCTGACAGCGAAGAACGATTTAGCGTCTCATGCATCACATCTGCTATAAAAGTATGGGGAAAATGCGCCGTCACCGTCAGGCAGATTCCGTTTACCGCTATGCTATCCCCCGCCTTCAAACCTTCCAGAACCTTCTTTGCCCTTATTTTCAATATAGCTGAATACGCCCCTTTTTTCACGCTTTCTACCGTTCCGATTTCCTCAATGAGCCCTGTAAACATCTTGCCTCACCTCACTTTCAACCAAAAAATCTTCCCCCAAACGGGTTATCACACTGTTTTCCAGGAATATAGCAGTATCCGGAGCGGGAAATCCCCTGCCTTCCACCGGGGTTTTCGCTTCCCTGCCCCCGAATAGCTTTGGGGCAATATATGCCTGTATTTTCTGAACAATCCCACTCTCCAGCGCCGCCCAATTCAGCGTTCCTCCCCCTTCCAAAAGAATACTGTCAATACCGTACCGTCCCAGCTCTTTCATCAACTCTTTCAAATCTACGCATCCCGATTTCTCCGGAACCGCAAGTACGGTACAGCCTGCTTGCTGATAAACTGCATGCCGCTCTTTGTCCGCATTGCAGGTAGCCAAAATTGTCTGCGTTTCCTTAGCCGTCTTAACCACCTGCGCGGTAAGCGGCGTCCTGAGTCTGGAATCACAGATAATGCGTATTGGATTTTTCCCGCCCTCTATACGGCAGGTCAGCAGCGGATCGTCCGCCAACACGGTACCCACCCCAGCCATGATGCCGCTGTACCGATGACGCTGTGTCATTACATGCCTCCTTGCTTCTTCTCCCGTAATCCACTTTGAAGCTCCTGTATATGCTGCTATTTTCCCGTCCAGCGTCATAGCATACTTCATAACTACAAACGGCTCCCTTGTCTGTATGTAATGGAAAAACACCTGATTCAGCCTGTCACATTCTTCCCGCAGTACATGTTCCGTTATACACACTCCATGTTCCCTCAGCATCCGGATTCCTTTTCCGGCTACCAGCGGATTCGGGTCGTCAGAACCTGTCACAACCCTCCGAATCCCCGCTTCCAGAACTGCATCCACACAGGGGGGCTGCTTTCCATGATGGCAGCATGGCTCCAGGGTTACATACATCGTCCCTCCCTGCGGCGGTTCCGTGCAGGAACGCAGCGCATTCCGCTCCGCATGGAACCCTCCATACGTTTCATGCCAGCCCTGCCCGATCACCCGTCCATCTTTGACAATGACCGCCCCCACCATAGGATTCGGCGCCGTCCATCCGGCTCCTCTCTCAGCCAGCTCCAACGCCAGCCTCATATACTCCAAATCATTCATTTCCCTACCTCCAAAGAAAACAAAAAGCCCTGAATAAAATATCCAGAGCCAAAGCAGACAGAAATGCGGTTTTATATTTAAAAAGAAAAACTCTGGAACAAATATATTCCAGAGCAATCGCACATATACAGGATTCCATCATCCTGCATCTGTCTGTCATCTTCTTTCATCCAGACTATACTGTCGGCTTCGGAGTCTCACCGAATCATGCCTTGCGGCTCGTGGGCTGTACCACCGGTAGGGAATTCTTGCCTGCGGGACTGCGAACGCCCCGCAGGAGTCACCCTGCCCTGAAGACTTTATTCACTTAAATATTAGTATACACATGATGAATGCCTCTGTCAAGCCACGAAACCAAAGAGAACCATTATTGCTCTTCCAGAATATCCGGCAATTTTCCTTTCAAAAAATAGAGATTCCCCGACGGTATTTCCCCACTTTTGAGAACAATCTCAATATTTACTTCTTCAACGCTCATCCAGCCACCATACAAAGGAAGATATTCCATGCAGTCCAATACGTTCTGAATTTCCTCTGCATCATTCACTGTAGTTGTAGTAGTCTCTCCTTCTCGCTCGCTTCTGTAATCCGTCAGAACGATTCTCTCCACGTCTTTTTCCGTCAGCCGGTGCTCTAAATCAATACCTGCCTTCTCACGCAGAAAAGCGATTGTCTGCTGAAAACTGCTGCAGATGGGATATCCCTCTTCCCTGAAACTGGTAGTCGAAAATCCATATCTTCCTCTTTCCTCCTCAATGACAACGGAAAATCCTATCGTTCCAATCACATGGTTCTGGTAATCCTCATAGCTGATATGGCGCAGTTCCTCTCGATAAATATCCAAGAATTCCTGACACTCTTTTTCACTAAGCTTTAATTCAACATTTCCAAACAGGCTGCTGATATTGATATCTCCTTCCAAATTCGCATCCCGCCAGAAAACCGGATAAATCTTTTCTGCAAACTCAGGAGTTTCAAACAGGGCTTTTATCGTTTCCTGAATATCCTTCTCCGCTACAATATAATTCCGCCGCTCACGTTTTCCATTTCTCAGCTTATACTCCACTGAAATGCTGCGGCATTCTCCGGTGTTTTCCTCTCTCGCGCCTTTTCTCGCCAACTCATAAACGGGGGCAAAATTGTCCAAAAGCGTACTGTCCAGCGCCGCATTGACCGAATATAAATCATATCCTTCTACAAACGGCCTGTAATAGAAGTTCCCATTCAGCCGTTCGTCATAGAAAGCCATCTGCGCCACATCTTCCCTCGCCGGAAGATACGTATCATACCCCATAATATCATATCTGAAAACCAGAGCTGCTCCCAGGGAAAGCGCTACCGAGAGCATCAGGGAAACTTTATTCTTAAATAGCTCCCTCATATTCAGATGGTAGATAAATTCAATCACTGATGACAGAATCACTGACGCGCACACAGTGCCGAAGAAAAACCAATGCATTCCTCCGTCAACTCCTATCATCCGTGAAGCCAAGCCTGCCACCAGCGACATAGGCACTGCAAGCAAAACTTTTATCACGCCTTCACTTTTTGGAAACGCCATAGAGTGATCTGCCGCCTCTGTCTTCCGCACACAGTAAAGCCATAGGGCAATCCCCGTCATAAGCGCTATCCAAAAAATCTGGATTCCCACGCCGATCACCAGCCATTTCTCTTTCGCTTTCATCAATTCTTCTATATAATAGCCCGAAAACGAAGGCGAAAACAGCATAGAGATTTTCTCTGCTGCCGTGTTAGATATATAGGTCTTAAAAAATACGCTTTTCATACCGGCCCACACAAGCAGTACCGCTGGAATATACACTGTAAATACTGCTGTTCCCAGGATAGCCGTCAGCGTTTTCCCCGTCATAACCGTCGCCAGGATAGCCGTCCCATAACCGGCCAGATATTCCAGAATCCGGAAACTTGTCATCCTCACTGCCATAAGAACCACGCCTCCCGTAAGCAGCCCATTTACGGCGCCAACCAGCAGGCACAGCAGCATGCTCACAATAAACGGAACTACAAAAATAATGACTCCAGACACATACTGTACAAAAAAATACTTTTTTCTGGATATCGGAAGGCTATGGAAAAAGTCCACTTTCACCTTAGAATGAAGATAACTGTATCCGCTGATTCCCGCCAGCACAGCAGCGCCAAACGCCAGCACCCCGCCAACGCCGTTTCCCATCCTGACAGCATCCATATAATATTCCTGTACATAAGAAAACTCTGTATATCCGTCGCGGACGCTGTCCATCATTCCGTCAATACTCAGCAGCAGAACAATCGGAAGCAGAATAAAGCATGCCAGAGAGACCAATGCAATCAGCCAGCTTCTGCGTTTAAAATCTTCTTTTAACAGTCTACAAAATGAGATTTTTGATGTCATAACCCGCCACCTCCGTTTCACTGATAAATATTTCTTCCAAAGTCAGCGGAAGTACCTCTGAGAAAATCGGATGCTTATCTTCAATGCTCATCAGAATTTCCTGTTTCGTCCCCCGCGCTACAACAGTAAGCAGAGAACCTCTCTTATCATGCTGCAGCACATGAAGCTCCGTTAAAAGTTCTTCTTCTTTCACCGGGTCCTGAATAACGCACTGTACCTTATGGATATGGAACTTCATATCTTCCAAATCCTTCGATAAAAGAATGCCTCCCTTATACAACAGCCCCACATGGTCGCAGATATCCTCCAGCTCCCGTAAACTGTGGGATGCGATAACAGGCGTAAACTGACGATTCATCAACTCCATCGCAAAAATACTTTTCACCGCCTGGCGCATGACCGGGTCAAGCCCGTCAAACGTCTCGTCACAGAGCAGATATTTTGTCCCTGTACAGATTCCCAGCAGCACAGATACCTGCTTTTTCATCCCTTTAGAAAAACTGTTGATTTTACGGTTCCTGTCCAACCCAAACTTTTCTACCAATTCTTCAAAACGCTCGCTGTTGAAATTCGGATACACAATCTCATAATAATTCTGCATCGTCCGAATCGTGGCATTCGGGAAAAAATACGCTGTATCTGAGAGAAAACACACCTTTTCCTTGGCATGTGGATTCTCATATACATCTTCTCCGTCAATCAAAGCCGTCCCAGTGTCAGCTTTCAGCACGCCGCACAAAATCCGCAGCAAAGTACTCTTCCCGGCTCCGTTTGTCCCTACCAGCCCGAATATGCTCCCCTCCTGTATTGTCGCAATAATATTATCCAGAGCCTTCAGACTGCCGAAGGACTTATTCACGCCGTTAATTTCTATCATAACTGCCCTCCTTAAAATATTCCTCCGCTTTCTGCAGGAAAATTTCCCTCTTCACGTCCAACTCCTTCCCTTTCTTTACCAATCCCTCCAGAGAAACAAAAAAGGCTTCCTGTTTCTTCACTTTCAGTTCACTGTTTCCCGAAACAAAATTCCCCCTGCCCTTTACAGGGTAAATATATCCCTCCTGCTCCAGGACAGAATACGCTTTCTGAATCGTATTCGGATTGATTGATAAATCCACGGCAAGAGAACGGACGGACGGCATCTGGCTGTCTGGCTCTATCGCGCCTGTGATAATTAAGGTCTGGAAGCGTTCCACAATCTGTTCGTATATCGGCTTCCTGTTCTGATAATCAATCACTATCATAATTCCTCCAATTCCTGCCATTTTCGTGTATCTAGTGTACTATGCTTCCTAGTACACTATGGTTATAACATAGAGAGCAGAGCAGGGCAAGGACATTAATGAATACTTAAGGAAGTTAACGGTTTTATGCGGTTTTTCAGGCTTTTTTGTTGCTAATGTGTTGCTAACCGTTCACATTTATCAGGCTGTTTTATGGCTCGTCCCGGGTTCGAGTTACAATTTCTGTCCAGCATTCAAACCTTGAATTATTTCTTTACAATTAGCAGCTATTTATTCTCACCCATATTTTCTTCCCCAAAAACCCAAATATCCGACATATTAAAAACCACAGCATTATTGTTTTCAGAGTATATCCCCGAAATTTTGTATGTATGCTCAAATTCCAGTCCATTAATTGAAAGCAGCCCTATCACAAATGACTGGCTTGTAACCTTCATTTGCTTCCGGGTATTAAGCATTATATCGTCCGGAATCTTGAACGCCATCGGCTCTGTCGGCTCACAAGGCATCACTGCAAAGGAATCCATCTCCTTATTTATTTTAAGACATATATGGGAGGGCGCACCAATTACACGGAGGACATCCTTTCCGATATAAATCACATTAATCCTGCCATAGATAGATATTTCCAACTTTAAATTCTGGTTAAGGAGAATCCTGTCGAAAACAGAAAGATTTTCACAAGAAAGATATTTTTGAATATACTAAAGAAAGGAAGCCAGACATGCAATTTTATAGCTGTTATATATAAGACAAAGGCGAAAAGCTGATTTTACTCAAGCCCTTCGCCTATCATTATCATAGAAGATCCTATTTACAGACTTTTCTTCATAATCTCAAATAAACCTAGTAAAATGAGATTGCCAACAAGTCCAAAGTTACACACACTCCCTTTTTGTTATCTGCAGGATACTTATATGCCAAGCCGTCACGGATTCAACTCCGCAATACGGGTCACTCCCACATAAATCTCCTGAATTTTATACCAGGTACGATAATCTACCACACCTGTCTCCGGAAGCCCAAACACTTCCTGGAATACCCGAACGGCGTTCTGCGTACGCTCACCATAGATTCCGTCAACAGCTATCTTCGGTATCCGGGGATAATTGTTAGAAATAGCATTAAGCTGATCTTGAATCTGCTCTACTTTATCTCCCCTAGTTCCGATATCCAATAGCTCGCCCGGCCAGGAAAGCGGAATTCCTGCAATCTCCTCTGCCGTATTAATATACATACTGCTGCCGTAATAATAGCGCAGAATCTCAATTGCTGAATATCCCTGGTCTCCCAGAGACTTTGACCCCCACTGACTCATCCAGTTTGGACACTTAACCCGTTGTCCGTCACAATATTGTGTTAAAATAGGCTGTTTCACATTTGGGCGGGACAGATAATTTTCAAATACATCATCAACCACTTCTGAAATACTCTCAAAAATATTTCTTCCGTAAATCCATTTGTGGTCAAACGCCGTCGACGAGGTAATCGTAAAATCAAATCCTTTATTTCGGTACACCGAAATCACCATATATTCAGGTCTTTCGTTCGCTGATTTTTAACGAGTTAATCATCAATCTACATGGTAAAAAAGGGTATGATTTAGCATACAAATAAATAACTTTTTGAGCCTTGCTCCTAAAAAATACGGATTACCCGATTTATAGTCGGGTAGTCCATTTTTTATGCCCTTTTCTAAGCTGTGAATTTAATAGTCGGGTGCTTTTTTAAAAAAGGAGTACAGGCTTATGAAATACTTTACAGGGATTAAGACAATAGAGGAATTACGTCAAAGATACAGAGAGTTATTAAAGAAATATCATCCAGATAATGAGGGCGGTAGCGTGGAAATTACACAGGAAATTAACGCTGAATACGACCGCTTATTTTCCATTTTAAGTGAGGAAAAGCAGACAGACAAGGAAAGTACCAACTATGACTATCAGGCTGAAAATGACGCTTTTAAGAGCGTTATAAACAAGATTATCCATATCAATTCTGATGTGGAAATCATAGGTTCATGGATATGGGTACACAGTGGGTATGAGTACAGAGAGTTATTAAAGAATGTCGGTTTCAAGTATGCGCCGAAAAAGAAATGCTGGTGCTGGCACTATGGGGATTATGTACGCTATCACAAAGGCGAGGTTTCTCTTGAGGAAATCCGGCAGAAGTACGGTTCCAAGAAAGTCAACAGCAAATCCAAGCAGTACGCAATCGGCTAAGAAAGGATGTGGGGTACTATGAGCAAAACAGAATTTATAAAGGTTTTTGAATTAACGCTTGTATCTGCAAACCTTGACATTATCGGTCTGTCCCTTCTGGATGATAGCCACGCATTGATTACCTTTGAAGGCAATGGGACAAGGAAAGTCAATATTGAGGGCGACAGTTACGGTGCTATTATCCAAGACGTTATGAAGTATGTATTTTGAGGGGAAAGAGCCTTCCATAAACATAAACAAGCATGATCTGCGATACTCCGTATCGCAGACCATGCTTGTTCTTAACGACTTATGCTGAAAAATCATAGCCGGTATTTTCGTCATCAAAATCGTCGGTATCGTTCATCCATGAACGCTCTAACATATCATTCCACCAGTCTGAATGTTTCTTTTTACGTTCATTCAAGAACTTTTTATACCAATATTCAAAAGGCTTGCGGTATTCCTTGCCATTCCGTCTGCCCTCACGGTCTAAGAACTCTAAAAATTTAGTGTCCAAGTGTTTTTCTTCTGAAAGAATCTGATTGCAGGTTTCAGCAGTGGACTGGATTTTTTCAAGCAGTTCCGCTACTTCCAGTTCCCTTTTCCGTACATTCATTTCCCTGACCTTGAGAGCCTTTGATTGTGCCTGTACGGTTGCCCTGTCGTTTTCAAGGGCGTTTTGCTGTGCAGATAAAATTTCACGTTCTTTTTTAATTTTATCCTGCTCTACTTTTGAAGTCGCCATAATATCGGCAACAGCCATTTCCAATTTTTCCAAATCATTTCTTTTAATGCTCATTTTGAGTTCCTCCAATCTTAATTTTAATTCTCTATCAGTCAACTCTTTGAGTTGGTCTGGGGTTAAGCCTTGTTGGTGCCACTCACCGTTTTTATCATAATACCCGGCAAGCTGTTCCTCAATCGGCTTGTTTTCTAATTCAATGTCATATCCTTTATCCAGTAATTTTTTACGAAATTTCCTATGTAACCCGGCTAATTGTTTTGGGTTTTTGAAGAACTTAGTTTGTGAAATAGAACATTTCACTTCACCGTCTTTGTCTGTTTCGTGGCAAGCCACGAATGAAACGTGGATATGTGGGTTTGTCTCGTCTTTATGGATTGAAAAACCAGTGATATTGTCTGTCCCAAATTCTTCTTCAAGAATCCCAATTAAATCCCACATCCATGTATTTTCATGTCCTGTAATTGAATCGTTACCCATTTGCAGGACAAGCGGACGGACAATCACTGTATCATTTTTCCCTTTTGTGGAAATCCTTGCCCCATGCTCTTTTGCGTATTCAATACGTCTGTTAATTGCATTTACCATATCTTTAGAGTGGCTTGTTCTCTGCCATTCTCCGTTAGAATCTTTATAATAAGATTCGTTTTCTAATGTGAGGTCAGAATTTATATCAGGGTTGCCATGCTGTACCTCACAGCCATTCATTTTGTCTGTACTCCTGTCAATATGCCGGATATATCCGGCAATCCCCATATTTCCAGATTTACCTGTTTTTGTGCTTGTGTATTTGCCGGAATAATGAATTTTTACACTGGCGTCAAATGATAAATAACCAATTTTAATCACCTCATTTCTTATTATCATACTTTAATGATAATCGAAAAACTTCAGAATGCAATGCCTTGTCAAGTATTCTTTGAAATTTTTTTTCTGTATTTTTATGTCCGGTTATTTTCTGGCTTTTGCCAGGTTGTGCTGTCTATGGCGATAGGTTATTTCTTTCCCGAAAAAAGTATCTCGTTCCGTTCGCTGTAGCAAAATACATCGAAATAAATTTCGATAATTTTGCAAGGAGTTGCACTCCCTTGACCCTTGCTTTTCCCCACCTCTGCGGTGGGGGATTATTGCCCCGGTTCTGTATCTCTTTTCACTTATTCTGTATCTATTGCGTTAGGCTATAATTAAGGGAGCGGGTGCAAAAGTAAAAATAGAAAGGAACTGATTTTGAAATGGACAAAACTGATAAAAGAGAGTATAATTTTTAATTAAGCTAACATATGTCGAAAAATGACGAATTTTTTCACAAAAATGAATATTTAGCATATACCAAAGAAAGGGGATTCATTATGAAAAACATCATCAAAAAATCAATCGCAACTATCGTTGTTATCGCACTTACATTAACACTGGCTATGCCTGTGACAGCCGAGGCGGCTACGAAGAAAGCACCGAAGTTGAACAAGTCCAAAGTAACTTTGACTATCACAAAGAAAAAGACAAAGCCGACTGTTCAGTTGAAAGTGAAGAACACTGCCGGGAAGAAAGTGAAATGGACTTCTTCTAATAAGAAAGTTGTTACGGTAAGCAAGAAAGGGAAAGTCGTTGCGAAGAAGAAAGGCTCTGCTGTTGTAAAAGTGAAAGTTGGGAACAGAACTTTGAAATGCAAGGTTACTGTAAAAGACAAAAGAAAGGCTGTAAGCAATAAGCCGAACAGTAATACTGATGAGAATAACAGTAATACTGATAACAGTAATACGACTTGTCAGCATACATGGGTAACAAAGTCTGTTGATGAAGAAGTGACATACACTGCAACACAATGCGCTTGTGGTCAAATCTTCGACACAGGCGATGAATGGCAAGCTCACAGAATCGAAATGGGGCTTAAACACGAACTCGGTCATGGTAGCTGCGCTGGTATTGACCAAACAAAAACCGTTACAAAAACAAAATACATTTGTTCTAAATGTGGTGCTGAAAAAGAATAAGTAAGCAAATAAAGGATAACCCTCTCACAAAGGGTTATCCTTTAATGTTTTTTATGTGAGCATATGGGGGACTGGAATACTGCCCCCACATCCCTGTTACGATAAAATAAAAATAGGACTTAACAGAATGTTGGGATCTATTTCTGTCCCTAAATTGTTTGTCCCTGTTGTTTTTAGGAGTGTTTTTTTAGGATATATCCCCGGCAATTTCCATACTCTTTAAAATTTTTTTCCATTTTCGCTACAAGAAGTTTTGTTTCAAATGCTTCGTCCAACATTTTTTTATGCAAAGCATAGGTGAGTTTCCATTCCTCATTCATAAAAATATCTTCAATAGCAATCTCACCGCTCAAAATGCCGACCTTTAAGAAGTTGAGAAGTCCCTTTGCGGTCATGGTAATTTTTTCGGCTCTTCCCCTCATCCATGTTTCACGCTGTTCCCTGTAATGCTCCATGTAATCTTTACCGGCGACTGTCCGGACGGAACTGGGGGCATACTGGTACTTCTGGGGGTATTTGATATGTATTAAATAAGACAGCATATTGTCATAGGCGTAACGCCCCGACTTTGGCTTTTCAATATAAGATTCCCCAATGCCGATGGCACTGGCAATTTTGGGGAGTGTCTTTCCTTTTTTGAATTTGACAATAAAATGGGCATGGTGTGACGTGAATGCAATTTCATAAGCGTGTTTATACTCATTCCATAATTTTTTTTCATCCTTATCATGTTCAATAGCGTACATTTCCTGAATCTCACATCCTGCTTTTTCTAACCGTGTTTTGATAATTTTTCCCATTTCATCTATATTTCCAAGCTGTTTCTTTTCGTCATCTGTCCAGTTCCAGTGTTCGGGTAAAAAATCTTGTGTAATTTGTGCAATCCCTAAGTCAGCCAATCTTTTAGCCATATTTTCACCTCGTTTCTTATCTTATATAAGCATTGTACCAAATATGGGGGTAAAAATGCAATAGTTAAAACAAAAAGTTTTAATTAATCACTAACTATTACATTTTATAAGACGCTTTGCGGTGTGCAAAAACGCCGGGAAATGACCGTGCGGTATCGACAAGCCCTACCGCACGGTCATTCTATGTATGTGTGGTATTTGTAATAGTTAAATTGTACAAATTTTAACTATTCATGAATAATATATTGATATATCAATATATTTTAGCATTTTTGGAAAGTGAATAATTAAAAAATAGTGTTTTGGAAAGTAAAAGGTTTGAAAAAAATCGTAGACACCCCAAAATCGTATTCAAAACAGACTTTTTCCAATACTGGCGTGGTTTTCAATGAATACGATTTTGAATACGGTACAATTCTAAATCGTAGACAAATGTATTCAAAACAGGCTTTTTCCAATACTGGCGTGGTTTTCAATAAATACGATTTTTGGATACAGTAATCCCCAGACATCAGAAATCGTATTCATCCCCGAAATTGAGAGGGGAGATTCTGACAGATTCCCATAGTACAGCACTGCTTTTAGGGCTTTATGCATGTTTGGAATAGCTAACCAAACTTTTGGTTATTTTTTCAATGTTTTTTGTATCATATTCACAAAAAAGAAAATACGATTGACAGCGAAAAAAGATATGTGGTATAATATGGAAAAAATAAAATATTATTGTGCTTTTCTCACAGTAGTGCCGACGGACAGCATAACCGGTATGCTTAATTTCCAAGTATATTGGTGCTGATAAGGCGGTCGTGGGGGAAATATATCGCAGGAAGTACCGAGTTCAGAGGAAATTTCTGACAGTGCCAAGTATGTGCAGGCGGTGTAACAAATATAAATTCCAATTAGTGATTATGCTGATTGGGGTTCATATATGTTACACCGCTTTTTTTGTTTCCCAATGCACAAAGAAAGGAGAAGTTCTTATGACTGATTTAATTACAGAAATTTATACAAAACGCAAGCGGACTTACCATGATTATGAATGCGAGGATATAGTTATTATGAAAAAAGATTACGGGTGCAGTTGGAAAGACACAATCAAATTATTCCATTTAAGAACGTATCAAGGAAGTGTATATCACCCCAAAGGGAATACCTCTTTTGCATGGGACAAAATTTTACGGAATAGTCATATAATAAGATTCATTTGCCCGGAGATTTTCATGTCCGATACTACTTATCAACAGATTGAACAGAAAATAAATGGTATAAAGGTTGTGCTTGAGTTCCCTACACAACCAGAACAGACGGATATTTTACATCAAGAAATAAAGTCTATTCTTTCAAGTGTCTTACGGGAACAGTTACAAAAAATCTCATAACGTCAGCAGAGGGATAACCCTCTGCTGGTTAGAAAGAAAGGACGATTGACTTATGAAAAAAGTGAGAATGTTATTACGCGTTAGTTCAAATCAGCAGTTAGAGCCGGACGGTGATTTGAGTGTGCAAAGAGAAATTGTAAAAGACTATGTAAAAAAACACGAAGAATGGCAACTCGATTCAAAGGAATACTTTGAGGGAAGTAACAGCGGATATAAAAATTCAGTCGCAGACAGAAATGTACTTCAAAACGCCTTACAGGACGCACAGGCAAAAGAATATGATATTTTGGTGGCATACAAAGACGATAGAATTGGCAGACTTATGTGGGAAATCGGAGCCTATGTAATGGCTCTGAAAAAATGTGGTGTGGATATTTACACCGTGAAAGACGGCTGCATTTCTCCTGAAACAGATGATACAATGGGGCAAATGATGTTAGCTTTGAGATACGGTAATGCCCAGAAACAAAGCGCTGATACAGGTATGCGTGTAAAAGATACCGCCCAGAAGTTAGTGCAGAAAGGAAAATTCATGGGTGGAAAAGCCCCTTATGGCTACAAATTAGAGTTATCAGGAGAAATCAGTAAACACGGACGGGCGTTACATCATCTTGTTATTGTTCCAGAACAGGCAGAGGTTGTCAGTTATATTTATGACCTATCTCTCAATAAGGAGTACGGTTCTTCCAAAATTGCCAGCGTTTTGAACAGGCATGAAACCTATAAAAACCTTGCCCCCAATGACACATGGAAAGGCGGAACTATCACAAGCATTTTAACGAATCCCATCTATGCCGGACATACAGCTTATAAACGCAGGGAGCGAATCAACGGACAATATCACAGGCTTGACAGTGAGAATTGGATTACTTCTATTGACGCAAACGAAAGTATTATGATTATCGACGGTGATACATGGAATAAAACACAGGAACGACGTAAACGCCGGGGCGATAAATACATAAAAGCATTAGAGCATAAGGATGTGAATGTGATTAGAAAGAATGATGGTATGTTAGCCTTAATTGATGTTTTATATTGCGGATATTGTGGAAGTAAAATGACAAATGGGAGTAAATATAACTATTGGACGATAAAAGGTACAGGAGAAAAAAGAGCAAGCAAAATTGCGATATATAAATGCCAAAATGCATGGCAAGGGGTAACCCATGTTAAGACTAAGCAAATCCGAGCCGACATGATTGAACCGATTGTATTTGAATCCATCGCACAATACATTGGGAAATTACAGGAAAATGAAAGTATTTTTAATGAGATTGAGAACAATCAGAATCAAGAAAAGAAACGGAAACAAGCTGAATTAAAAAAGGAAAAACAGAATCTTGAAAATATTCAGGACAAGATTCGGATTATGGAAGAAAATATTCCAAATGCTATGACTGGTGACTATCCTTTGTCATTGGAAGAACTGGTAGCAATCATCAAAAAGCATAAAGAACAGGCACAGCAACAACAGGATGTTGTTACCCTAAAGGAACTGGAATTGAAAAGCACTTCTGTATCAATCAACGAATGGGAAGATATTAAAAATAAGATTCCAACATGGCAGGATGTGTTTCTAAATGCAGATGTGGCAACAAAGCGGGTACTGGTAAATAAGCTCGTAGAGCGTATTGATGTAAAGAAAACAGAAGTCGTTATTCGTTTCAAAATCAACCTTAATGACTTCATTCCACAACCCAGAATATGTGGTGATTCCCATACCATTCTGTGTACACGCGATTCAAAGTAAAAGACATGATGGCCAGCACGTTGGCGGTAATCGTAGCTCTGGGCCAAGTGGCGTAGATTTCGCTGGACGCCACATTTTTTATATAATCACGATAGCGGATATAATAGTCTCCGGCTGTACTGTCCGCCGGAGAACCGTTGTGGACTACAACAAATTCCGGAATCACCACACGGCTTAAAACAATTTCCCCGGTCTGGTTGACCGGTTTAATTTCTGCCTCCGCAATCTTCGGCGGATAATCCCCATAAAGCGTATGTGCCGGAATCACAATATCCTGAAAATCTTCCGGCTGCACAAGAGGCACCATACGCACCTCCTGTATTGCCGTAGAGTCCGGAAGGATTTCAGCGCCTGAAATCGTCACCGGCTCATATCCCGGCGCAGTAATCTGTAAAGTATATTCCGCGTAGGGCTGTGATGCCGACGGCTCCATACTGTACTCCAAAGGCGGCGCCGCCAGCTCCAGCAGCTCCGTCTGCCCATCCGCATCCGTTGTAACCTGTTCCACTGTACTTTCCGGATCTCCCGTATAAGAAATCGCTATCTGCGCATCCTCCACCGGACGCGCTTCAGACTGCACCCGTATCCGCAGCCGTCCCCGGTCTACATTATTTTCCTGCATTGCTCTCATATCATTTCTCTGCATATCTGCCTCAAGATCACTTCATCATTCACAGTATATGCATCGGCTGTCATGCCATGCACAAATGCAGCCTCTCTTCTGTTATCTATTTCAGATATAATACATATATTCTGCTGAACTGCCCAATTCCTTATATTGTTCTACCAGCTCAGCCAACGTACACGTTTCCAGGAACTTCCAAATCGATGCATTTATCCTATCCCAGACCAGTTCCTGAATAGCCCACCGCACTGCATCCTGCCGGACTCCTATATCTGTTTCTTCAATAATGTTAAACCTTCCCTCCAGCACGGTAAGCACATCGTCCAGCTTGATTTCTTCCATACTTTTTGCCAGCCGGTAACCTCCCTGTGCACCTTTCTGGCTCTTTACAATTCCTGCCTTCCTCAAAGCTGCAAACACTTGCTCCAAATAGTTCAGAGAAATATTCTGCCGCTTTGCCACATGGAGCAGGGACACCGCTCCTTCATTTTCATGACTGGCCAAATCCACCAGTGCCCGCAGGCCATATCTCCCTTTCGTTGATATCTTCACTCTTCTCCTCCGCCTATCCTCTGTTTCCTTTCAGCCAGTTCCTTTATCTGTGCAATACTAACATCTCTGACTGCATCTCTTGTCAAATCCCATAGCCGGTTCCACGTTTCTTTCGTGGCACACTTACCACAGTCTATACCACAGCCCATATCCCGGATCAGGCATTCTACCGGAGCCAGGTTTCCCTCTGCTGCCAGCAGCACCTCCAGCGCTGTAATATCCCCGGCTGGCCGCGCAAGACAGTAGCCGCCTCCCGCCCCACGTGTACTTTTTATAATTTCTGCTTTTTTCAACATGGAGGCAATCCGTTCCAGATATTTTTCTGAAAGCTTTCTTCTCACAGCTACACTGCGGATACTCGCCCTATTCCCATCATCTGCATAAATTGCCAGATCTACGACCATTTCTAACGCATAAATACCTTTTGTCGAAATTTTCATCCTATCTCCGCCGGCCTCCGTTTTGAAAAATTGCAGCAATTATCCCAATCAAGAGAATTGGAAGCAGAAGCGGGATAAGAATCCGCAGTACTGTGGCAGCCAATGCCAGCACAGCCACAAATATAAGCACAGCTGTAAGTTTTGCCATACCCCGATTTACATTCAGATGATAGTATCTTACCCTATCCTGCTCCGCTTCTTCTTTGCTGTTATATGGGGTTTTTCTGTTATTCCCTTCCTGCCGCGCGGATGTATCAATGATTGTCCTGGCAATCAGAAGCGGACTTCCCAGCTCTTCCAAAACCTTACTCTCAGATTCTCCTCTTCCCACTGTCTCAGATATATATTCATCATAATACCGTATCGTACTGTCAATCTCAGATACCGGCACTTCTCCCTCCAATTTTAAGCGCAGGGTATCTAAAAATTCTGTTTTCGTCATGACTCCCCATCCTTTCTCTTCCGCCCCTTACCTGCGTTTGTATAAAAAGCCGCAATTCTGCCAAAAGCCGAACTGTTGCTATTAAAAAGACTTCCACAAAAGCCTTTCTTCTATTCCTTTAAAAAGTATAGCACAAAAATACATAAAATCAAAGTGTGCAGGCTGAAAACCTGCACACCTCTCTTACCTGCGTTACTGCCCGCAGTAATTTTTCTACTCATCCCATCCTTCATAAAATCTAATGTTTACGGATATCTGCCGCACGACCTCACCTTCTTTCAGAGGAATATCACTAACATCTGTAATATACGGCAATTGCACCTCTTCCTCTGAAAGCTCCAGCGAAATCCAGTCCGTGGCGGCCTCGTTGGCATTCTCTACTGCTTCATCCAAGGTGTCTCCCTCGGCATAACAGCATTCCAAATCCGGAAAATATCCTTTATATCTGCCTTCTTCTGTCTTATGAAATACTGCAGGATAAATAAATTTCATATTGTTTCGCTCCTATTTCACCTTTACTTTTATGACTTTCTTTACGCCATTGCATTTAATAGTAATCTTACAGCGTCCTTTCTTTATGCCTTTCACAACACCTTTTTTTGTCACAGACGCTATCTTTTTGCTGCTGCTCTTGTATGTGACTTTTCCTTTTGGTACAGCCGTTACCTTAAGCTTGAGCTTTCTGCCCTTTTTTACGGTAACAGACTTTTTCTTCAGTTTCAATGCCGGCTTCTTAACCGTAACCGTACAGCTCGCCTTATAGTTCCCTACTGCTGCTGTAATCACTGCTTTTCCCGGTTTCTTCGCAGTTACCACTCCGTTAGATACTGTCGCTGTTTTGGGGCTGGAAGATGTCCATACCACACTTCCGCTTACGCCTGCCACAATTGCCCTGAGCGTTACGGTCTTGCTTCCCTTCGTATAAATCACCGCGCTTGCCCTATCCAATTTCACGGAAGGATTTTGCGCCGGAGGACTTACTACCGGAGGCTTCTCTGTAGGAGGTTTTACTTCAGGAGGATTTACCACCGGAGGCTCCGGATTTACAGGCTCTTTCTTGCTGACAGTCGTGAAATTAATCTCTGTAGGCGCCGACATTTCCCCGTTCATATCATAAGCAGACACTGACAGGCTGTATTTCTTTCCAGGCTCCAGATTCGTCAATTTTACTAAAATATTTTTTCCTGCTTCATCCATCATTTTTTCCGGTTCGGTAATATCCAACAGTACCGTATCGCCATCCATAATCTTATATCCCGAAATCCCAACAACGTCCCATACGACCGGAAACGTTATCGTTACTTCTGTTTCCCCGGCTTCAGAAATTTCCGGTGCCTGCGGCGCGGCAGGTGTCACAACCTCTTCTGCTTCCGCCTGATATTTATGTGCCCCGATATCCGGTGTCTCAGAAGCGGTTATCTTATTTCCGAAAAAATCTACCGTACACGGTTCTTTGCCGTTATTATCTGTAATTATCTTTCCTTTTCCAAGGGCAGGCGAATTTTCCACCAGCTTATAGCCTTCAAATGCACTCCGCACCGTCGGGTCGCTGTGCAGCCGCGCAGCTTTCACTGCATAAGTGGGTCCGCTCCCCGGCTGTTTTAGTACCTGGGTTCCTTTTGCCACTTCGATTGCCTGTTCATCGCTGACCGGCTTTGATGCATAATTATAATACAAATTGTTGCTGAATGTAAGCCCTATTTTTCCGTTTTTTCTCCAGGTATCCGCCATTGGTTCCTCACCGGAATAATAAATGATGTTATTCTCTGCTACCATATAGCCCCCATTATTTCTCTGGCGTATGAACGGAACTCCTTCTTTCATATAAAATGTATTGTTATACACATGCGCATCCGGATTTCCGGCAATATCCATCGCCCCCTTCAAATCATTCTGGCTAATGTTGTAACGGAACGTATTCTGGTACGCATCCGCCAAACAGAACATCACACATCCTCCGGTATTGTTATGGCTGTAATTATACTGGTAAAGCGTACCGTCCCCAGAATCAGCGTCCCATGCCTGAGCGTCATCATTTCCTGCATCGCCATTCCGGGTGTCAAACGCTTCATTATACTGAAACAGCGCATTTTTGCACTTCCAGGGCCAGATTGCCGCCGCTACCCTTCCAAAGTTCGCATTGGGAACCTTAATCTGGCTGTAATCCGTATTGTTAATCTGCCTTGCCGCGCCGTCCGAAACATTGTACTCTACCAGCGGTCTGTCACAGTACATCAGAGTAATGGCATCGCCTCCGGAATCTTTTACATAATTGTTGCGGATAACAACATTGGTAGAACCGTATTTCCTGATATCTTCATCGGAAATTGCTTTTACTTTGTCCGGAAACACATCCCAGTATGCGGAATACCCTACGGCGATTCCCCAGCGGTTCGTATTTTCCACTGTACAGTTTTCAATCTTCACATCATCATAACGTGAAATTCCCGATGCTGCTTCTTCGATCGTATCTGCCTTCACCGCCCCATTCAGGGTTGTTGTTGTCTTTTTCTCTCCGTGGGGCTGGAATACCGTAAAATAAATTCCGCCGTTATTCATATGTTTGTCATAGACATTTCCCATTACATCATGGATATTCAAACCGTTCAGATAAATATGGTCGACCGTTCCCTTATCCTGAGCCACTGCCGCCACTCCGGTGCGGTTCATCACATCAACGGCATTGTAGGCAGTATCAATTACCGGAGCCCTGTTGATAATCTCCAGATTATTGATTTCAATGTATTCCGTATCATACAGCAGAATGGACGATGAAACATATCCCTGGAACTTATGATTAGGGTTGTCCAGCCTGTATCCATAGTTCTGGAACCAGATGCCCTGGCCATTCGTATCAATGATTGGGGCCGCACCTTCGCCATATTTATCAATGACAATCGGCGCTTCCTGGCTGCCGCTCTGTCCGAACAGGTGGAGATATCCGTCCATGAACCTGGAACCACACTCCAGAAGAACTTTATCGCCCGGTTTCAGCTCCAGCTTATTTATTTTCTGAAGGCTGTAAAATGGTGTATCCTGGCTCTTTCCATCGTTCCTGTCCTTTCCGTGGAGAGTACTGACATAATAAGTTGTCCCCTCCGCGCCCGATGCCGCTTCTGCTGTTTCTGCACCCGCGCCTGGGATTACTGAGGAACAGAGCACTGCCAGCGCACTCACCATTGCTAAAATCCTCTTCTTTACCATAGCCTTCTCCTCCTTAATTTTCTTCTTCCAGGTATCCGACACGTATCTCGGCAGCGCTTCCCGCCGGTTTACTGCCGTTCATCGGTACAGATTCTATTCCCGTAAGCCTGATATAACGTGCATTCACCTGCATGAATTCTGCATATTTCGTAGACGAATCGCCTGCCCATGTTCCCTCAGCTGCCTGTGTCCAGCTATTTCCATCGCTGCTGACCTCCACTTTATATTTTGTAATAATTCCTGAAGTATTGTTTTGCCTTGGAACATAAGTGAACCTGGCTATTGGTTTGCTGCTTCCCAGGTCTATTTTAATCCAGACGTCTGACTGGCTGGTATTATCCCAGGATGTATGCCATATCGTAGCGTTATTCCCGTCAAGGACATTCGATGCCGGAGTGCTATCTGAAGAACTTGCCCACTGGGAGCTGCCATTCTCTGCATTTCCCGCAGTCACACCTGCCCGCATCTGGGCGTCCGGTTCATAATCCCTGTACACAAGCTGCTTTGCCAGCTCTACTGCATATTCCTTTGTCTCACTGCCGCGGACAAGCTTCACCGCCATATCCTCGGTTACTTTTTCCCAGTCTCCGGCTTCCTGGCCGTTTCGAAGGATGCTAAGGCTCACATCCCGCGCAAATACGAGCTGTTCTTTCAGTTCTCCTACCGTCATTGTCTTAGGGAGTCTCTTAATCTTCCCGTCTTCTACAAGCACGGAATCGCCTCCCAGCGCCAGCACAGTCTCTGCCGTCCCGGATTCATACGCTCCGATGTCAGGCTGCGCTCCCACCTGATTTCCAAAGAAATCATATTTTGCCATGCCTTCCGTCAGGGTTCCCGCATTGATTGCCGGTGAATCGTCCTGCAGCTTATATCCGTCAAATACCTCCCTGTTGTGCAGTTTCCCAGCCTGGGAGCTTTCCGGCGCCTGCCCCGGGTTCACGAACTTCGGATCTGCCGTGATAGAGCCTGCCGGGAGCGTCTGCCCTTCATATCCAAAGAAAATATTGTTTGCATATGTGCGCCCTGTTTTCACGATGACCTCACTGGCATTTTTCCCGGTGCTGACGTTATAAAAAATATTATTTTTCAGTTCTGCCGCCCCGTTGTAATTGCTCTTGTCAATAAACATCTTTGTATTCAAATCTTTTCCGATATAAAATACATTATTGTAAATCTTTCCCTGAGGATTCGCGTCTGCCAGCCCAATCAGACCTTTCAAATCATTTTGGCTGATGTTATACCGGAACATTCCCTGATATGCTTCCACGCCGCAGATCATCAGGCAGCCTCCTCCATTGTTATGGCTGTAATTATACTGATAAACCGTGCCGTCTGACCAGTCGATATCCCAGGGCTGCCCATCCTGGCAGTCTACCGTATCAAACACCTCATTATACTGGAACACGGCGTCTTTACATTTCCATGGCCAGATTGCCGCACAGAACGGCTGCCAGAAAATTGTCTGGTTTGTATCAGGATACTTTGAAGTTATATCATATTTTCCATCCAAATCTGCTCCCGCCCGGTCTGACACATTCCGCTGAATAAGCGGACGGTACGCATACATAGCCACGATTCCGTCATTTCCCACATTCTGCACATAATTTCCTTCAAAAAGAAGTTCTGTGTGTCCATAAGTTTTCGCCACCGTATCTGAAATCGCCTTCCCGTTAAACTTGCCGCTCTGATAGGTATATCCTACGCAAATTCCGGCACGGGACACATCCTTTACATGGCAGTTCGTAATTTTCACATCATGGTATCTGGCTATCCCGGTAGCTCCTTCATCTGCAGGCGGCAGTACATTCATTTGAATTCCGCCGTTATTCATATGCTTGTCTTCAAGGTTGCCATCTACATTATGAATATACAAATCGTCCAGATACACATGCTCCATCGTGCCTCCGTCTTTGGCGATGCCGGATACGCCGGTACGATCCATCCGGTCATCAATCTGTGACGCGCTGGCAGTTGCTCCCTTGAAAAACTCAAAATCATCCGATGCGTTTGTTATTTCCAGCCCGCTCACTTCCACAAAATCCACGTCATAGAGCAGAATCGCCGAAGATACATATCCCTGAGACCTATGCTTCTGATTATCCACCGCACCGTTATAGGACTGATACCAGACTCCCTGCCCTTCCGCGTCAATCCGCGGCTTCGCTTCCGCTGTTCCATAGCTCCCAATCTTAATTGGCGCCTCCTCGGTTCCATGTACATCCTGGAGATGGATATATCCTTGGAATACGGACCCTTTCTCCAGCAGCACCTGGTCTCCCGGTTCTAATTTTACCTGTTTCAGCTTATCCAGCGTCTCCCACGCTTCTCTTTCCGAGGTTCCGGATTTGGAATTATCTCCGTGGATACTGCTGATATAGTAAGATTTTCCCATCACCTCCCGGGCTGCAGCGCGTACCTGAAATGCCGGAAGCAGATTTGGGCTTGTCCCTGCTACTGCCAGCGCACACATAAATGCCAATATTCTTTTTTTCATTTTTTCCCCTTTCTGACGCACTCGCTGCGTCACCTTGGCAGACTTAGAAGTTTACTTCCAAACTCTCTCCTTTCAGGTTTAATTGTTTATATTCTTTTTCATAAAAAAGTATATACGTTCCATATCGCCTTCGACCTCGGCTTTTTCCGCACGCTCTGCTACGATTTTATCATAATTTTCCTCGCGCAGCGTCTTATTGATATTATCCTTTATCTCTTCCATGGGCGTTGGTTCATTCGCTTTTCTGTCTGTGCATTCAATCAGGTAGAAACATCCGTTTTCATCCAACACTGCTGTCGATTCTCCAGCTTGCAGATTCCATGCATACTCCAGTACATCGCCGATACTCCTTGAATACATATTCAGCTCGTCTGCCGTCACCTCAGCATGTTCCAGGTATGGTACAATAGCTTTCTCTGCTCCGGCCGTCTCTGCCAGCGTAGTGTCTTTATCAAGCTTCTTATAAACTGCCGTCAGAATATCTTTCAGCCCTTTCGCCTGCTCTTCATCCATCTCCCCGGCATAAGGGATTTTCACATAATCCAGCACCCTGTCGTCTTCTCTCTGGTAAGAAACGGCATGCTCTGTATAATACTGTTCTCTGTCAGCGTCTGTAATAACCATTCCTTCATTATCCAAATCCTCGCAGTACTGCTTTTGCAGTGTATCCATCTCATATTCCCTGTACAGTTCCAGGGTGTACTCCGACAGCCCATACACTGCCCCGCCCTTTGCAATCTGCTCTTTCCGATACTGGTTTTCAGCCTCCCAGCGCGCTTTAAACCCCTGATAGCTGGCATCTTCTACATACCCCTTCTCCCTTGCCAAATCATACACTGCATGAAAATATTTCAGCTCCTCGAGCGCTGCATCTGCCAGCTTTTTGTAGGGAAATTCTCCCTCAATTTCCCGTTCCCAAAATCCGGCGTCCATAGCTCCTCCGCTTTTCCCGGAAAAATATTCCGTAACCTCATACATTTTTCCTGCCGCCGCATCCAAAAATTCCTCTTTGTCTATTTTGCTTTCTCCAATACTCAGTGAAAATTGGCTTTGCCATAAGAAAAACCCGCCAAAAACAAGGATTGCTAAAATTATAATTGTGATAATTACACAGATTTTTTTCTTCACTCGCCATACTCCTATTCATTTTATACAATTTCATTGACTTTACTTTTATTTTATTATATCATTTTGGTAAACTTTTTTCTTGTTAAATACCGTCCACTTTATCGTAATTTTTGTATAATACGGAACTATTGCTTTACCCATGAAAGGAGAGCTTTTACAATGGGAGATTCATATTCAGAATACCGTCCAGGCCAAAGCGAAGTCTTTCTCGCCACTCAGACGGTCATCAGCGCCAAAGATCAGCTCCGTGAGCACCGCTACAGTTTTTCCAGACATATACATCGCTCTATTGAGATTTATCTGATAAGCTCCGGCTGCTGTTCCATGGACATTAATGCCTGGAAAATCCTCTGTAAGGCCGGGGATTTTATCATGATTCCCCCAAATACAGTTCATTCCTTTTATCTGGAAACAGAGGATGTATGCACATTCCGCCACATTCATTTCAATCCTGATCTTTTTTCCCAGTGGTATCTGAATCAGGCAGAACCTTGTCCTCTTGATCTTTTAACTGCATTGGTTGTATCGTGCGGCAGCTATATCCATCTGGTCGCAGACGAGACGACTGCTTCACTTGTTTCACGCATCATAGATGAAACGGCTTCCGGAGGCGTATTTTCTGCCGCCATGGCAAACCTGCATATCGCGGAGCTGATTCTCCATATGATTATGCTGATTCGTCCTGATATGTCCCTAATAACAGGCAGCAGCGCGCATACACCGGAACACATACGGTATGTATCCTACGCACTCTCCTATATTCATGAAAATTTTTCCGGAAAAATCTTAATCCAGGATATCGCTGAACACCTGAACATCTCTTCCCGCTATTTAAGCAAAGTATTCTTCCAGCATATGAATCTTACCATCCTGAACTATATTAATCTCTACCGGATTAACCAGGCAATTGAGCTGATGCCGGACGCAGGACTGACATTGACCAATATCGCTGCACTGATAGGACTGAAAGATTCCCAGCATTTCTCCAAACTTTTCCGCAGCATTATCGGTCTGCCCCCAAACCAGTACCGCAAGCTCCTTCTGCACGAAATGTCTGAAGAATCTCCTGATATTTAATTTTCCTATTTCCAAAAAGTAGGCCGCCGCAATCATGCGGCAGCCCACTTCCTTTATTTCTTTACAATTTTTACACTCTTTGCTGTTTTCGCTTTCTTAAATAATTTCACATATGCCTTGTACTGCTTCTTTGGTACGGAAACCTTCGCTTTCTTGTATATGCCTTTTAATGCCTGTTTCCCAACACTCTTTAACACTTTAGACTTTATGGTTACTTTTTTCAGCTTCTTGCAGCCTTCGAATGCATTTTTTCCTATTTTCCGGACATTTGTTCCGATAGTAACTGATGCAAGTTTCACTTTCTTCCTGAAAGCTTTCGGTGCGATTTCTGTAACTTTATAGGTATATTTTCCTATCTTTATCGTTGCCGGGACAGTGATTGCCTTTGCTTTACTATTCTTAAGATTCTGGACAGATACCGTTTTCACTTTATCAGAAGATGCCGTAACCTTATATTCCAGTGTCTTGGTCTTATAAATAGTACCTGCCTTTGGAAGCGTATCGCCTACAGGCGGTTTCGGATCTCCCGGTGAAGGACTCGGCCCCGGATTCGGTTCCGGATTCGGTCCCGGCGCAGGATCAGGTTTTACTTCCGGCTTTCTCAACCCGCCTGCCGCTTCCTCCAGCTTTCTCCTTGCCTCTATAACGGTTTCCAAATCAGCGCCTTCGTCAGCCAAAACCCTTTTCGCCTCCTCCAATGCAGCCGCATATACTTTCCAGCTCTCTGGCGTATAATCCTTCTCTGCTTTTCCTGCCAGCGTATCTATATAACTCTCAAGTCCGGCTTTTTCAGAAAATAAAGGTGCAAGAGCCAAATTCTGCACTGCGCGTTCCAGCCTTGCCTTCGCAGCAAAGACCATATCCCTGTCCGCATCCGGATTCGCCAAAACCTCCTCTACTTTCGCAAGCGCTGTCTGATAAGCTTTCCAGCTCTCCGGCGTATATATTTCCTCTTCCTTCTCTTTCAGCGTCTCCGTATAGTTTGTAAGTTCCGTTTTTGATGCGACTACCACAGATACCAGCCCCGCGGATGCCTGTGTCAGCTTATTCTTTGCCGCCTGGAGCTCTTCTGCGGTAACTCCGTCTTTTTTCAGAGCCGCCCGCACCTCCTGAATAGCCTCTGCATAAGGCGCCCAGCTTTCTGCACTATAGGCATTCTCACCCTTACTGCCTTCCGTGCTCAGGATATCCAGGAGTTCTTCCCTGGCTGCTTCTACACCAACAGGCGGATTCGTTACCGGCTCCCGCAAGACATCCATGCCAAGCGCCCACAAATCTGCGCCTGATGCTTCTGTCCTGTAAATCGTGTTAGCTCTTGCCCACGCCCATTCAAATTCAAACCAGTTGATATTAGCAGCGCTGTTTCCCGCAAGTTCAGCTTTCTGCTTCTCTATCCACATACTCCAGCGCTGTTTATAGAAATCCCTGGTCAGTCCAGCCCACTGGCGGTTTGAATAATCCTTTAATCCTCCTGACTCTGCCTGCGGGTATCCGCCCCAGGTAGTTATCAACGCCTTTGCATTAAATTCATACAAATCCTCTGTGAAATCATCCGCATTTTCCGCCAGCGCTTTTGCGCTTTCTACCCAAGTACCAAGCAGGAACTCTTTCCTTGAACTGAGTACTTTATCCACCTTGTCAATAAGCGCAAGGAATTCATTTGATTTTTCAGTAAACTGTTCCAAATTCCTTGCTTCCAACGCATTCACCATCTGCCGATGGATTCCCTGAGATTTATTGGAAAGAACCTGCTTCAGAATATCTGCCAGATCATACCGATACCCGTCGCTGTCTTTCAGTGTATCATAATCCTCCAGAAGCAGCCTGGCCGCCCGCTCAAGTTCTGCCATATCATAGCTAATTACCGCGTTGCCCCAGGTAGACGCTGCATTGATTCCGGTTGCCGGACGGGCATTAATATAAGATTCCGGAGCGCCCTGTCCAAGGTTGTTCAGACTTGCCTTATATACTGTGTTCTCCAAAATCAGCATAGCCTGATATGCATTCTCGCTTTCCGCACCATAACGGCGGCGTACATATTTTTTCAGCCAATCTGCTGTATTAATTTTCTCCAGCGGCTGGCTTGCATCATTGCACCATACCGTCTCAAACAGAAGGTCATAGAGAACCGGATTATTCTGTGAACCCTCCGGAGCAATTCCCAGGCCTTCCATATAGCCGGAATTGTTCATCGCATCTGCGACACCTTTCACGATATTATCCATATGTCCATGCAGCCCCATACGCCCGCCAAAGTTATTCAGCATGCAATATACAAAAGGAGTGCCTCCAAAATTTCCGCCTCCATAAGAGCCGGGGTTCGTTTCATTCCAGTGCGGCGTCTTTTCTGCATACAAGTCAAGCACCAGCGCATGTTCCCTGTTTCCTTCCAATCCGTTCAAAAGCCCATTAGTTGGATTTCCCTGCCAGGACTGGATGACCCATACTGCATCCGGGTTATACTCCATCATGGATGCTAATACTTTCCGGCTCATAGCAGAGACGTCCATATATCCTGTGTTTCCTCCCTCATGGAACGGGTCTGTCGCGTAGTAATCCGATATATCCCCAAACACATTTTTCTGGCACTCATAGAACAATGCGGCATACTTATCATATGCATCGTTCGTCGTGCGCAGCATATACGGACGCTGGAACGAACACCAGCCTCCCTGTGTAATGACGTCATTATCTCCAAGCGCATATTCGCCTGACGCTACGTTTTTGATATCTACCGGAACCATTCCGCTGTATCCCTGCAGTACCGGCTGCATTCCCAGCTTTCTCATGATCAGATGGTTCTTTCTGGCAAGCTCTGTCCTCTCGCCAAACCAGGAATCATGTACCGGACCGCCAAATCCCGTAAGGTTCGCCATATATGCCCATGCATAATACGCCGGGCCGGCAATATAGTCTTTTGCCTCCTGATGGGTGTAACCCAGCCTTCCCAGGAACTGACGCCATACTTCCTCCTGTGCAGTCACATCCAGAACCAGGTTCACTCCGTTCAGCGCCAGCCAGTCAAGTTCTTTCCGCCATTCATTTTCGCCCCAGAACGGCATAGAATAAGACATCGTACAGTAGTTATACGCATAACGTGCCGGAACTTTACATTCCTTGTGTACTTTCTCTCCCACCGGAACAACTGCTTCCGGCATTTTAACCTGATTCCCCACCTGGCTAATCATCACATTGCAGTAATATTTCAGATAATGGTTCAGCCCGCTGGCCAGAGAGACGCCGTCATTCCCGGTAATCTTAACCTTACCGTCCCCGGTATCTTCAATATCATAATAGTCATATGTCCCCGGTTCACCTACTTCAAACGTAAACCAGTCCACATAGGCTTCACCAATATTCCGACGGATGATTCCTCTTACTTCGTCAATCGTGTCCTGTACGGTTATCGGCTGGTTGTACGCAGATTCTTCCCACGATTCCGGCGGGGTAAACTCTGCCGCGTGAGCTTCCCCTGCCTTTTCCCCTTTTATGCGCACTTCGTTTAAAACAGCCTTCGCACCTACAGAATTGTATTCTAAAAGTACGCGCACACTGCTTGCCTTCACGCCGTCTGCCTGATAGATTTCCCCTTCTTCCGGGCAAGGTTCTTTGCTTGTCTTTTCCGCCAGCTTGGAATAATTTTGTCCATCATTGCTGTAATACAGGGAATACTGAGAATATCCGTTTGACGGCATATAAATCTCAATTTCAGACAGGCTGTATTCACCGCCCAGCCCGATGTCCACATAAGCGGGGTACTGCTTCGCACTCCAGGTATTTTCTGTATTTCCGTCCACAATCCTGCCTACGGTATCCTGGTCATAATTTGCATGGAGGTCTTCACTGCCCCAGGCAATATTTTCTATATCCCCTTCTGCAAGCGCCGCCTTATTAGCAAGGAGCTGAAACTCTGCAAGCTGCGGAATGCTGTTCTTTGCCGCAGCATTCTCTGCCGTAAAGACTGCTTTCAGCATGTGGTACTCCACTTCTTTCGCGTTTATTCCCTCCAGCTCGCTTACCGTAATCTCCTTCCTGCTGCTTCCTGCCTGCGTTCCAATCGTACCTGAAGCTATCTGTGCATATTCAGAACTCCGGCGTTTCTTTCCCAAAATCGTATAACCGTATACAGCGCCGGAAGTATCTTCTTTCATGGCAAGGACAAACTGGCGGATTTTCTGGTCTACATCCAGTTTCACTTCCACAAAAGGCAGCGTCCCGTTTTCTGTCTCAATCACACTGAAATTCTTCGTATGCAGAGCCGCATATGTATCAAACTTCCCGTCTGCCGCATTTTTCTTTTCTGCCGACGCATTCACACTCGCTTCCAGGGAAACTTCTCCTCTGCTCACTGCAATATTTTCCAGCTCTACAACTTCTTCCGCATCCTGGTCAATATAAATTTCTGCCTCTGTAACTGCCGGCCAGAACTGACCTGCCGCGCCGTCTGTAAGCGGCCTGTCAAGCGTCACATACAAATGGGACATTGCCTGAGGTACATCAAATACAAACTCATATCCCTCGCTTAACGTTGCCGTCTTTTCTGACCCCGGCACATCTGCCAAATCACTAACGACTCCATTTAGCGCATATTTCATCTTTACATCCATGCTGCGGTTCGAATGGCTCTCAAATTTCAACACGACCTTTTTCACGCACTTCGTATTTGCCGCCGGCAATGCAAATTCAATCGTACATGGCCACTTGGCTCCATCGTTTATCCACATGGTATCCGTACTCCCATCTACCATATTGGATGCCGGCTTTCCGTTCTGTTCACTTGGCACAGTAATCTCGCAGTCTGCCGCGATATTTTCCAGCGCGCCCGCCGCTTCTCCATCCGCCAGCGCTGTCACCGGAACTGCCGTAAATATCATCAGGCATGCCGTCAGAATACCCACCGCCCGTTTCCATAGTTCTTGTCTCATAGTTACCCCCTTGCTTCCTTCAATATTCGTGCCCAAAACCCTCGGAAATACATCCTTTAACACTAATTTCAGTATAGCAGACGGGAGTCAAATATTCAATAGATTAGTTTTTCCTTACGAAAGCATTCCCCCCAGCATCCCCCCTCCGGCACAGAGCATCAGTGTCGTCAGCATCTGTACAGGCTGCGCTGAAATCCCGTGCTTCACCGCCAGGGACAAGACAAGCAGGAGTGTAAAATAAATTCCTCCTACCGCAAGCCCCCACAAAAATTTCCTGCTGCCGCATTTCTTCCCTGCAAAAAATCCCCCGATAAAGCAGGACAGAAGGTAGACGAGAATAATCCCCACCGATACCTTCCCTTCATCCAGCTCGAACTGGAACAGAAGGAACGTTAAAACCAGCAGCATCGCAATTGTGATTATGTAGGATACCACCAGTGACTTCAATATAGCCGACATTTTTTTCATACTTACATTCATAGCAGCTTCTCCCATTCAAGATTTGTCCCTTGGAAAAATATATGCCGGCCCCCGTATAGTTATTCTCCCCGTCCTTCTGTTTCATCAGGAAAGCCGCAGCAGGAAGTCCATTTCTCTCCCGCTGCGGCTTTCTTCTTTAACGTATCAAAAACTGTACCAGCTCCATTTTTTCATTAAAAGCAATGCTGAATACAATCTCTCCGTTTTCGTAGATTCCTTCTATGATAGCCCCTCCATATTTCGTTCCTGCTGCTTTATCTACCGTGCCCACGATATCTACATCCCCCAGCTCTTTAAAAGCGCCGTTCTCTTTCAGCAGCGGGTCACAGCTTTCTGTAAACTGTTCCACCGTATTCTTTTCTTTCAGGCTGGCGTCTCCCATATCAATGATTCCCTGATAATCCTTTTCGTTAAACATGCTGACTACTTTTTCCGCTTCTTCTCTTACCGCCGTTTCCTCAAAGGAATCCGGAAGTTTCTCTTTCTGGCTGCATCCCGTCAGACACACGATCCCCAGCAGCGCCAGAACTATGATTGTTCCTATCGTTTTTTTCATTTTTCCCTCTCTTTCTGCGGCGTGTGCCGCCGGCATAATACATAAACTCCCTTTGCTTTCACTATTTCAGCAGCATCTCTTTTACCTGTTTCAAATCTTTCTGCACCTGCCGCCACACTGCCTCAATTCCGTCAAATTTCCGGATACCCCGAATAAAAGAATGAAACTCTGTCATGACTTTTTCCCCATAAATATTTTGGTCAAAATCTGCCAGCATCGTTTCTATCGTGATATCTGAAGAATCATCCACCGAAGGCCGCGTACCTACATTGGTCACTCCCGGATACCTCCTGCTCTCCACTTCTGTGCATGTAGCATAGACCCCATTAGGCGGCTTGCGCTTGCTGCCGTATATCTTCAGATTTGCCGTCGGCATCCCTACGGTGCGCCCCAGCGCTTTGCCATGAACTACTTTTCCCAGCATGATATACGGATGGCCGCATAATGCCGCCACTCCCTCCATATCACCCCTGTCCAGGCATTTTGCCACGTCTGCCGCTGTCACAGATTTTCCCTCTGTACACACCATATCTGCTGCTGTCAGCTTTTTCTCCCACGTTTCAAGCCTCTTCCTGTCCGGACATTCTTTTCCAATTACAAACTGTTCCGCTCCCAGCTCTTCTATAAGAATTTGGGGTATAAATCCTTCCTGCCGGGACAGCTCCACAGGCAGAGAGACCAGAACATCCACTCCCATCTTCTCCAAAAGCCAGGCCTTTTCCAGTTCGGTGGTAAGCACATCTTCTGCCTGAAAACAGCTCACTACTACCGACTGTCTCCCTGTTTTCCGGCTCTCTTCCACCAATCTTCGAACAACCGCCTGATGTCCCAGATGAATACCGTCAAAGCTGCCAAATGCCACACAAGTATGTCTCATTTTTTCTATCTTGTCAATATGCTTCATATCCGCCTCACTGCCCTGTATATCTGCAAGGGGCTGCTGTCGTTACACAGCAGCCCCAGCTACGCGAAATTATAAATTGTTCCTGCTATCTCCTGATATGCCTTACTCTGCGGCCGTCTCGCTTTCCGCAGCTGTCTCAGATACCGCCTCTGTTTCGGAAACTGTCTCTGTCTCGGATGACGCTTCTGTTCCTGAAACTGTCTCTGTCTCGGATGACGCTTCTGTTCCTGAAACTGTTTCCGTCTCAGACGCCCCCTCCGTTCCCTCGCTTCCTGTATCTGCAGCCGTCTCTCCTGACGCTGCTTCCGTTTCTGTACTCTTTATTTCAAAAGTGTCTGTAAATGTAATTTCATCCAGCAGTTTATCATCCTGGGTAAACTCTGCCGCTTCTTTCCACGCGTCATACACTTCATTGAACTTGTCTGATTTCCGCTTGGATACGATCGTCTCCTTCTGGCTGTCTGTCGCTTCTCTGTCAAACGTAGACTGCATCTGCGCTACATAATACCCATTATCCGCTTCAATCACACTGTCCGCAAATTCGCCGTCTGAAAGACTGTCCACAGCTGTCTTTACTTTCTCATCAATGCTGCCGTTGTCTGTTCCGTAGGATGTTGTAGTAGCCGACATATTCTCATCAATCGCCTTTACTGCCTCATCCATATCCGTGCCGCCCTTTACTGCATCCAGAACCTGCTGTGCCTTTTCTTTCTGTGCTGCTTTCTCTTCTTCTGTCATGGACGTTGTATTTCCATCGGCATCCGTAGTATCCGCTGTGCTGAACATCACATACTTCACTGTCTTCTGTGCCGCTTCCTCATCGGACACCTCTGTGTCTACATCCTTAATAATTGCCGCCTGCATCTTATTCTGAATCAGAGTCAGGGTCAGCATACGCTCCACTGTCTCCTGGGATGCTGTCATTGCTTTCAGCACATCTTTCTCATTGCTCTCCATGAACTTTGCAGCGGCTTCGGTAATCTTCGCTTTGTCGTCATCCGTAAGCTCTACGCTATACTCGTCCATATGCTTTTCCAGAATCAGCATCTGTTCCACATTCTCTATGATATTGCTCTTCACCGTAGGGCCATAGCTCGACCACATATCCTCACCGAACATGCTGCCGTACATACTCTGCATCCCTGCCTGGTTATAACGCACCATAAAGTTTACCAGCGCATAGTCAATCTTCTCTCCATCTAAAGTAGCGACTGCCTTTCCCGCATTGTCTGCGCTGCATCCTGTCACTGTCCCAACCGCCAATCCCAGGCACAGCCCTGCTGCCAGCAGCTTCTTCCCTATCTTACTCATGATAAGTTTCCTCCTAAAAATTGATTCGTTGTCCTTCTTCGAAACACTTCCTTTAGTATAATCCCTTTCCGGTTTTCCCGCAATATTTTTTCTCAAATTAACACATTTTTCACAAGGATATCCTATTTCAGCAGCTTAATTTCCTCCAGAACTTCTTTGACTGTCACGAGTACATCCTCATTGTCCCGCATCCCCCGCCTCGGCTTCGATAAGCGGAAATACGGCGGCGTATTCATCACGAACGCCAGCCGTCCCCTATACTGCTTTACCAGCAGCTCGATTTTCTTGGGATCCGCCTGCGCCCGCTCAAACATGGTAAACTTAATCTCATTTCCCCTCTGCGCCACTTCTGTTACCCAAGCGCTGTGAGCCAGAGCTTTTAAATTGGCTACCGCCAGAAGATTCTGTACAGATTTCGGAGGCTCTCCGAAACGATCTACCAACTCTTCCAGCATATCGTCATACTCTTCTTCGTTTTCAATCGCGGCAATCCGTTTGTAAATATCAAGCTTCTGCCCCTCATTCTTAATGTACCGTTCCGGAATAAACGCATCGATATCAATGTCTATGGAAGTCTCATATTCTTCCTCCGGCGTCCGTTCGCCCTTTTCTTCCTTCACAGCTTCGTGGAGCATCTTACAGTAAAGGTCATATCCCACCGCCTCCATGTGCCCGTGCTGCTGGGCTCCCAGCAGGTTTCCGGCTCCCCGAATTTCCAAATCCCGCATGGCTATCTTAAAGCCGCTCCCCAACTCCGTAAATTCCCGGATAGCATGGAGCCTTTTCTCCGCTACCTCTTTCAGCATCTTATTTCTCCGGTACATCATGAACGCATAAGCCGTCCGGTTCGAACGCCCCACACGTCCCCGGAGCTGATAGAGCTGAGACAAGCCCATATTGTCCGCGTCATGGATAATCATCGTATTGACATTCGAAATATCCAGCCCTGTCTCAATAATCGTCGTAGAAACCAGTACGTCGATTTCTCCATTAATAAACTCATACATGATTTTTTCCAGTTCACGCTCTTTCATCTGCCCATGTGCAAATGCCACGTTCGCTTCCGGAACCATCTTTGAAACTGCATTCGTCATTTCCACAATGGTGTTTACCCGATTGTACACATAATATACCTGTCCGCCCCGCGCCAATTCTCTGCTAATAGCTTCCCGCACCATCTCCTCATTGTACTCCATCACATAGGTCTGAATCGGCATCCTTTCCATAGGCGCTTCTTCCAACACGCTCATATCGCGAATTCCTATCAGACTCATATGGAGCGTTCTCGGAATGGGCGTGGCCGTCAGCGTGAGCACATCCACATTTTCTTTCAGCTTCTTTATCTTTTCCTTATGCGTAACCCCAAACCGCTGTTCTTCGTCAATCACGAGCAGCCCCAGATTCTTAAATTCCACATCGGAAGAAAGGACTCTGTGAGTTCCGATAATAATATCCACCAGTCCCTTCTTTAAATCCGCCAGCGTCTGTCTTTGCTGTGCCTGAGTGCGGAAACGGCAGAGCAGGTCCACCCGAACCGGAAAATCCTTCATCCGCTGTGCAAACGTGTTATAATGCTGCTGCGCCAGAATTGTCGTCGGCACCAGATATACCACCTGCTTGCTCTCCTGCACCGCTTTAAATGCTGCCCGTATAGCAATTTCCGTTTTCCCGTATCCTACATCGCCGCAGACCAGGCGATCCATGATTTTCCGGCTTTCCATATCCTTTTTTACCGCTTCAATCGCCAAAAGCTGATCTGCCGTCTCCTCAAAAGGAAAAGTCTCCTCAAACTCTCTCTGCCAGACGGTATCCGGTCCGTACTCAAACCCCTGCTGCTCCTGGCGCGCAGCGTAAAGCTTTACCAGGTCTTTCGCAATATCTTTGACGGCGCCCCGCACTTTCGTCTTGGTCTTTCTCCACTCCGGTCCTCCCAGCGTATTAAGCTTTGGCTGCCCCGCATCCTTATCCGCATATTTCTGAATAACATCCATCTGCGTAGCCAGCACATAGAGCTTGCCTCCCCCCGCATACTCGATTTTCATATAATCTTTGGCTACACGGTCTACCTCCACTTTCTCAATTCCCCGGTAGACGCCCAGCCCATGATTTTCATGAACCACATAATCGCCCACGGACAGCTCGGAAAAGCTCTGGATTTTCTTTCCCTCATAGGTTTTGCGCTTCTTTTTTTTCTTCTTTTCCTGCCCGAAAATATCGCTCTCGGATATTACCACAAATTTAATCAGCGGATACTCGTATCCCCTGTTCAATTTTCCATAGCTTACTAAAATCTCTCCCGGCGCCACTTCCCTGTCCAGATTTTCCGTATAAAAACTGTTCAGTTCTGCATCGCGCAGGTCTGCCGCCAAACGCTCCGCACGGCTTCTCGAACCGGAAAGCAGTATCACCTGATATCCGTTTTTCTTCCATCTCTGCAAATCCCGGACAAGCATTTCAAAACTATTATTATATGGATTCACGGCCCTCACGTCCAGGCTGAACCCAGCCGTCACCTTCCAGGGCTGCCGCGGAGAATCCAACGTACACAGCCCCAGGCAGTGCTGCCGGTTCAGCCGCCCGATTGTGTCCTGGCACGTATTTAACACGCCTGTCTGCTTCGGAAGCGCATACCCTTTCTCCAAACGGCTTTCCATACTCTCCCTGAACTCCATCTCAATGGCGTTTCCCTCTTCCATGAGACGGTGGGGCTCATCCAGTACAAACAGGGGCTCCCTCCCTTTACAGTATTCTATCAGGCTCTCTGTTTTCTCATAGAGATAATCCACCAGCGCATCCATCCCTGCTTCCCATGAAAGCTCTGTCAGCCGCTCCTTTGTCTCTTCCAGCAGCATTTTCAGACGGTGCGCCTCCTCTGTCCGCATTTCCTGGCGCATCTGCTCATAGGGCTTCTTCACATCTCTTTCCATCCGCTTCACAGCCTTTTGGATGCGCTCCTGATCCGCTATCACCTCTCTTGCAGGATAGATTGTAATACACTCCAGATTTTCTATGGAACGCTGACTCTCCACATCAAAGCTTCGAATGGAATCCACCTCGTCCCCCCATAGCTCAATACGCACGGGATTCTCCTCCGTCAGTGGAAAAATATCCAGAATGCCTCCCCGTGCCGCAAACTGCCCTGCGCTTTCCACCTGCGGCGTATTCTCATATCCCATCGCTGTCAGCTTCTGTTTGATCGCGTCCACTTCTAACATGCTGTCATTTTTGATAGATAAAATGTTTTTTTTCAGCTCTTCCAGCGGCATTAGATGATCCATACAGCCGCCCATAGTGGTGATAATCGTTACCTGCTCTTCCTCGACCAATGCTTTAACCGCCGCCAGCCTCTGCCGGACAATCAGGTTACTGTGAATATCCGCGCTATAAAAAATCAAGTCCCTGGCCGGATACAGCAGCGCTTTCCTGTCAAAAAAGCGACAGTTCTCATAGATTTCCTTTGCGCGGGATTCGCTGTAAGTCAATACAATCTTACAGGGAAAATCTTCTCCTGCCGTATATATGAAATGCGGTTTCTGGGCGTCAATACACCCTGCCACCTGCACGATACCTCTTTTTTTCAGCGATGCTTTGATTTGCGGAAATTCGCTCAATTTTTCCAATGGCTCTGTAAAAGCTCTCATCCTTCTACCTTCTTATTATATTCATTCATTGCCGCCTCCATATTGCCCGTGAGAATTTTAACCACGGCGTCTGCCGCCCGCTCTAAAGAAACATCTACCTTCTCTCTCTCTGCTTTCGAAAAACGGCTCAGCACATAATCAGCTAAATCATAGCCCTTCGGCTTTTCTCCCACTCCCACCTTTACCCGCTTAAACGCCTGGCCTCCCAGATGGGCGATAATATTTTTAATTCCATTGTGTCCGCCTGCGCTCCCTTTCGCCCGCAGCCTGAGCTGTCCCGGTTCCAGGCTGATATCATCATAAATTACAATCAATTCTTCTGTTTCGTCTATCTTATAGAAGTCTATGAGCTCTCTTACACTCTCACCACTTAAATTCATAAACGTCTGGGGTTTCGCCAGAACTACCCGGTTCCCCTCTACAATCCCTTTTCCATACAATGCCTTATGCTTTTTCGCATCCACACTGATTCCATAACGTTCTGCCAGCACATCAATCGTGTCAAACCCCACATTATGACGGGTATGGGCATACTGTTTGCCCGGATTCCCGAGCCCTACGATAATATACATACGTTCCCCTTTCTGACGCATTTGGCTCGCCATGCCGATAAATTTGAAAATTTTCACTCTCAGGCTTACCTCCCCTGCTCCATATCCATACGGCAAATTTCCAATACTTTCCGGTACGGCATCTCCCCTCCAAAAATATCCAGAGCGCTCCCCACTGTTACATCCACCGCATCCTTCCCCAGCGTCTTCAGCTTTTCCAAATCCTCAAAACTGCCTACGCCTCCCGCGTAAGTCACGGGAATCCCCTGCCAGTTTCCCAGCATCCGCACCAGTTCTTCTTCGATGCCATTTGCCTTTCCCTCCACATCCACGGCATGAACGAGAAACTCATCACAATAACAGGCTAACGTCTCCAACGTCCACTCATTCAACACCGTCTCCGTAAACTTCTGCCAACGGTCGGTAACGATAAAGTACTCCTCCCCTCGCTTCCGGCAGCTCAAATCCAGTACCAGGCGTTCCTTTCCTACAGCGCTTCTTATCTTATCCAGATTCGTATAATTCAGACAGCCATCTTTAAACACAAAACTCGTAACAATCACATGGGAAGCTCCCGCATCCAGGTAGTCTGACGCATTTCCGTCATGAATACCGCCGCCGGCCTGCAGTCCCCCCGGATACGCCCGCAGCGCCGCCAAAGCCTGCGCCCGCGTTGCCTCATAATAAGGAGACGAAGCCGGGTTCAGCAAGATAACATGTCCTCCTTGAACTCCTTCCCTTCGGTAAAGCCTGGCATAATAAGGAGCGTCCTGAACGGACACAAAATTTTCCGCCGCCAAATCTCCGGAATCGGCCAGAGAACCTCCGACAATCTGTTTTACTTTTCCATTGTGAATATCAATGCATGGACGAAATCTCATCTGTTATCCCTTTCTTACTGCAAATAGTAACTTTCCTTTCTCTTAAAACCACAAAAAGCCGGCATTCCGTGCCGAAAGTTCCTGTGCAGATTCCCGAAAATCTTTGCCCGGGAACCTTCGGTACGCAGTGCCAGAACTGCTGCCTTGCTTCTTTTACTGAATCTCCAAAAATCTTCTCTCCAGCTCAGAAAACACCTCTCCCAGAGAGCACGCAAAAGAAATATCCGAAGCAGGATTTAACTTCACCTGAAGCTGATCCCTGTTAATCACTACCAGATGGTTTCCTCTGAACTCATGAATATAGTACGCCGCAGGATATACCGTCAGCGAGGTTCCGCCGATCATCAGCATGTCTGCCTCCCGAAGTTCTTCTTCCGCTTCCCTGACTGCATTCCCCGGAAGCTGCTCTCCGTAAAGAGTCACGTCCGGCCGCACCATATGGCCGCACGCCGGACATTCCGGAATGGAGTTCCCTGACTGGAAAATAAAATCACCGCCATATTCCCTGTGGCAGTGAACACAATAATTCCTCTGCGTCGTCCCGTGAAGCTCAATCACGCGCCTGCTGCCTGCCATCTGGTGCAGCCCGTCAATATTCTGGGTAATTACTGAAGAAAGCTTTCCTGCCGCCTCCAGCCTTGCCAGCATTTTGTGGGTAATATTCGGCTTTATGCCCCTTGTGTCCAGTTTTTGATTGTAAAATTCATAAAATACTTCCGGCCTGTCATACAGGCAGCCGGAGCTTAACAGATACTCCGGCGAATACTTGTCAAACTGCACGTCATGCTGGTTGTACAGCCCATCCTTACTCCTGAAATCGGGAATACCGCTTTCCGTCGATACTCCCGCCCCGCCAAAGAATACGGTTTTCTTCGATTCATTCATACAGCGAATCAGGAGGTCAATCTTTTCTTTCATCATCCGGCCCTCCCTGTCCCTGGGTAAACATACCGCCCCAAGTATTTCATTCATAGCTGACATTGTACCATACTTCTCCGCGCATATCCAGACTGTAAATGCCTGATACTGCCTAAATCGTAACAGTTCAGCCTTCGGCTTCCTATTCCTGGCATCAAGCCATGCAAAACCACTTCGTGGTGGCTTGATGCCCCTGAACCGCAACGCTATTTCACGGACTTTGCAGAAAGTGCAAAGTCCCGGGCTGAACTGCTGCCCTAAATCTTTTAATATACCTCCGCCCCAAAAGGCATCAACGCCAGCTTTGCGAGCTTAAACTGCTGCAGCCCAAACGGGATTCCGATAACCGTAATGCACAGTAACACGCCAAACAGCACATGTTCCAATGCCAAAAACAATCCGGAAAACAGCAGCCACACAATATTCAGTAGAAATGAAGCAGCGCCCCCGCCATAGCGAACCTGCTTTCCAAACGGGAAGAAACTAAGCGATGCAAGCTTAAAGCACTGCACGCCTACCGGGATTCCGATAATCGTAATGCACCAGAGGCATCCTGCAAGGCACCAGCTCAATCCGCTCAGTGCACCGCCAAACAAAAACCACAACAAATTTCCTAAGCAACCCATTTTGCGCACCTCCTGCCCGATAATGTTAATTCATCTTCACTTTTACCTTTATTTTTTTAGACAGGCCATTCCGGGCAATACAGTATATCGTACAAGTACCATCTTTTTTCCCGGTAATAACCCCTTTCTTAGACACTCCTGCAATAGACGGCTCGGATGAAACATAACGCACCTTCTTCTCAGCTTTTCTTATCTGTTTTCCTGTCACTTTCACACGAAGCTGGACTTTTTTCCCCGGCTTCACACTCACATTTGAACGTTTTACCCGTATTTTTAAAGGATTACCATATTTTCCTCCCGCTGTCATACTATAGACCGGCAGGGACTTGGATAGGATTACACGTTTCCCACCAACATTTTTATACGCTGTGACATAGTATTTGTACTGGCTTCCCCGTTTTAATCTTGTATGTTTCCACTTGCCTGTCTTTTTGCCGACTGTTCGAAGACGTTTATATTTCCCATTATATTTTGCTCCATACACTTCATACCCATCTGCCGATTCCACCAGATTCCAGCGGATTGTCTGTGACGTTTTGGCAGAAGACACTTTGCAAAGAAGCAGCGCGGAGTTCGTAGTTTCATTGCCAATCCCGGAATCATCTCTCTCTCCGGAGTCATCACCTGGCTTTTCCGGCAGCCCTGAACCCATATCCCCCGGTTTGTCTATCGGATTCGGTGCCGGCTCTGGATCTGGTGTTGGCTTCGGCTCCGGTGCCGGCTCCGGCGTCGGTTCCGGGTCTGGCGTTGGTTCCGGGTCCGGCGTTGGTTCCGGGTCTGGCGTTGGGCCTGGATCCGGCGTTGGGCCTGGATCCGGCGTTGGTTCCGGATCCGGTGTTGGCTCCGGGTCTGGCGTTGGTTCCGGGTCCGGTGTCGATCCGGAGCCGTAAATAGATTCCTTGAAGTCCTGTGTCTGAAGTAAATATGCTTTGAATATTTCCTGTTTCAGGCGCTCCACCTCTGTCGCGTGTGCGCGGATATTATTAGAACCACTCGGCAATGCATTAACATTTATCAAATCACTCTCTACCGCCTCCCTCATCAGCAGGCGCAGTTCTTCAAAATTACTAACCGTAACGGACTGATTTTTCCACGTAATAGTGACTGGCTTTAATTCGCCGACTCTTTCAATCCTTCTCTGGAACATCGCTTTCTTAAAATCAGCCATTGTCTCATAAGTACCGCCAAATATCTTCTTCAAGATATATTCATCCGACAGAATCGCCTGTTCCGATTTGGCAGATTCTTTATACTGATTGGATATATAAGGAACCATGCCATTGTAATATCCATATTCAGCAAGCAGTTCAAATGCCTGCCGACGTATCATGAGATCGCCGCTAACACCATAGCTATTCTGTACCCCGGCATAATTAGCGCTAAAGAGCGGAACAACATAATAACCATTTCTCGCCATGCTTCCTGTTGTCTTCGTTCCATTTACCTCATGGCGGGATACAATAATATTATTACAGATCAGGTCATCGATAGAGTTCAGCCCCTCTGCCTCATCTGTGGTCAACTCTCTTACTGAATCCAGATTATGCCTGGAACCTTCCTCTCCCTGATTATATCTTTCCTCCGGGTCCTCGATCTGTTCAAGTTTGTGGAACCATTTCCTCTTCTCTTCTGTACTTTTTGTAAACATAACATCTGCTTCTGCGTAATCCAGCGTATAAACGACATCCAGAATGCCTTTCATGTAACTCTGCAGATCGGCCTCATCCTGAAAACGTTCGGGCTGGGCATTATGATAGCGGTCGCTGGACGCCAGGCGGTCATAGATCAGATTCAGGTTAAAAGCAGGCGGGTCATTTGTCTCATAAGGCTCGAACATCCCCCTTGTGTAAACTTCTCCCATTATGCCGTCCCGCGAACCATTCCCATTCAGCATCAACTCGGAAACAAAGATATGCGTCAGCTCATGGGCATACGTTGCAAACCCCCGTTCTGTCAGCGCCTTTGACGCATAGTAACGGATACGCGCTCCTTCCGCCACACCATCTGCAAACATATAGGTACCATATAAATTCATGGGAGTAAAAAATTCCCTCACGCCCAGGGCAGCATTCTCCCCCAATTTATCCGACCATTGGATAACTGTATCGGGATCAATCCGAAGACTGTCCAAAACAACACGATTAGACGCGAGCAGCCCCTTCTTTTCCGGTTTTGCAATGCGATGCCAAAAATCAACAAATGCCTTCTGCTGCTTCGCCCCCTGCTCCATCTGCTGCAGAAACTTTTCACGTAATTCTCCATAACGTGCCGGATCGGTTTCTCTTAAGTTCCTGTCTATATAACAATCCACGATTCCATATGTAATCGTCAAAGAATTTGCAATAACGTAAACACTGTCTTCTGATACAGTAAGCAATGGCAAAATATAGGCGCGGGAAACCGTATCATCATACAGCCTCCTGTATATTCCGGCATCCCTGCTGTCCCAGTCAGATAGTTTTTCCAGTATATATGCACGGCTTTCCTGCAAAAACCACTCGTTCAGCGATGTATCCGGTATCCATTTTTCTCTGTTCTCTTCCAAAAAAGCCTCCAGTGTCATAGAAGAAGTAACTTTCGAAAACAACTTCCCCCGGCCAAATAAATTCACATTATTGGCAATTTTCAAATTATCGCCGCCGGCGCTTCCAATCTCTATCAGCCAGTCCAGAACATCTGTCTGAACTCCGTATGTCCCCGGCTCATAAAGGAGAACATCTTTAATATTGTGCTCTCCCATATCAAAATTATACAATCTCTCAAGATAAGTAAGCCCCAGCAGCAGTTTTTCTCTATTTTGCTGTATTTTATTAATAAAAAAATCTGCACCCTTACTTTCCGCGCCGGCAGTACTGTCAACCACTCTCTGAATAATCTCTCCAATTTCTGTCTGCACCTTTGCAAATGCCTCTTCAAAAGACATCGCTTTTACATTGTCCTTATTTAATTCCGCCACGGCTTGTTCATCCGTAATATCCGCAGGGCTCTTTCCCTCCCGTATGGCAATTTCTGTTTTCTTATTTAATTTGTCCGACAGGGAATACCGGCTTGGCGCCAGCAGCTGCCCTATTGTCGTACTATTTTCATAATCAACTGCCTGCAGAGCCGCTGTTGTATTCCGACTCACCGTTTCTCCGCAGCTCCCTGCAAAAGAAGTCATTGATGGAACAATTAACGCCATCATGATAAATACTATTATTGCTGCTCTTATATTTTTCATCCGCCGTCCTACGCTCATATCCTTTAATACAAATAACAGTGTACTTCTTCACTGAAAACATTATACTTTATTTTCCATCTGTCAGCAATCCTTTTCTGCAGGATTACAATACATAAACCTTTCATTGTAATTTTAGAAATGCCGCAACTGAATGATTCTCCGGAGGAAGTCAAACTTGACGGGAGCAGGAAAACACGAAAAATGTGCTTCAGCCCAGGGTGCTGAAGCATATTTTTTAATTTCGATTAAGACGATTCACCCACTCGGTGCATATTGGTTAACTTTTCAACTACGTCAGCAAGCCCCTCCTGTTACCCGCACCGTTTCTGCTCTTTCTCAAACCCTTGCTTTTTATAGACGAACACAGTATAATTATATGCAATGATTGCAATATGCCCGCCGCCTTGCGCGGAATCGGCATGAAGGAGGCTTTATGAACAGATACCGCATCGCTAAATTTTTCATTTTCTTTTTCTTTTCTGTTCTTTTCCTGTCAGGCTGCAGAGATTCAGAGCAGGTAAAGCTCGTAAAGTCCGAACTAAATCAGCTCCAAAAACTGGACGAGAATACTATCCGCACTTTTATTTCTTATGAAAATATTCTCCGTCCCGGCGCTTCTTCAAATGTCAGCAGCGAAGCCACCCAAACTGTGCAGCTTTTTTTCCAGGATTTTGACTATCGTATTCTGTCTTCTAAAGTCGCAGATAACACTGCCACGGTAACTGCAGAAATCCAGAATATCGACACGAAAGAACTTGCCAAAGACCTTTGTTTGGAGTTAATCGTCCGCAGCAGTTCTCCACACGCAGAAGATAGCGCCATACTTTCCGGCGATTCCTATTTTTCACTTCTGCACGGCTTCCTCTCCCATAACCAGTACAAATCTGTAAAAACCGAAGTGCATTTTCACCTGGAAAAAACAGACGGACAATGGCTTATCCAAGGTAACGAAGTATTAGAAGATGAGCTTTTAGGGGGATTTATCTCCTGTCTGAACGATCCCTACCTGGTAACGCCTGAAGAAATTATCGCTAAGGTCTGCGAAATGCTGAAAGCACAGACTCCTGAAGAATGGATTTCTTATCTGGAGATCAAAGATGTGTTTTCCACCTACAGTACCCTTTCTGACAAAGTTGACTTGGCTCTTGCCTCCCAAATTTCAAAATGCTTTTCTTACAATATTAGGGAAGTAACCGTGGCTGGCGACAAAGCGAACGCGCTGGTCGACATCACCAGCCTCGATATGGCCAGCGTCCTTGATGAATATCTTGACAAGCTGCTGGACTACGCTTCCACCACAGAGGCTGTACGCGCTACTGACACAGAACTCGCCGACAAAACCGCGGCTCTGCTCGCCGAGTGCCTGAACACCAACCGTAAAACCTGCACAAAAACCGTAGAAATTCATTTTACAAACAACGGAACCACCTGGGAAATGCAGCTAAATGGCGATTTCACAGACGCATTGCTGGGAGACATAAAAAAAGCTGCAGAAGCTTTTCAGTCAGCAGCAGTTTCCGGCGAATCAAATACACCGCAATAAGCCGCAGCGTATTTGATTCGTTAAAAGCCAGCCGTTACGCTCAAATCCCGCGGAAGAAGAAGGAAAATTCCATTGGTTCCCCTGCATCCAGCAGGAATTCCGGATGTGTCCTGGAGCCCCAGCTGTCGTCGCCTCCGACTCCCATCTGGGCTTTTGCCACCCGTACCGTAGTGTAGTGCACCGGAGGCAGTTCATACACATGTCTTGCATTTTCCAGCTCATGCGGCGTATACGGCAGAGCGGAAAAATTCAATTCTTCTCCCCAGAACCTAAGCCCTCTCCCTTTATAATCTGTCACTTCCGCCCAGCGTACTCCCTGTTTATTCCCGCACTCCTGGGGTACCAGGTATTTTGCCAGATTATCTTTTACCTGATTTTTGTAAACACCAAGTTTCGCCCCCTGCATACGGTCAGCATACGTTTCTTGCGGACCATATCCATACCATTTCACATGTTCATAATCTGCGTTTAACCGGAACATCATACCGAATTCCGGCATATCCCCCAGTTCCCTGACTGGTGCATAGGAAAGCTTCACCTGAACCGTCCCATCGCCAAACACACGGTAAGCCACAAAGCATTCTGCTTCTGGCGTAACGGGCATCCCATACCGGAAGGTTACGGTAACGCTGTCCTCTGCTTCTTCCACCCGGGGTTCGCTTTGTGCCGGCTTTCCGAACGGCTTATGGGTCAGATACATACTGGCAATCTTCCACTGGGCATATCTCTGAGGCATCATGTTCCCTTTATCATTATCTGTAGGCGCCCGCCAGAAGTTTGGCATTGGAATCGTTTCCAGCAGTTCTTTTCCCCCATAGCGGCAGGACACCATCCCTCCGCTCAAATTCGAAAACAGGGCGCTAAAGTTCTCTCCCTGCACTCCGGTATTCCATTCCCCATGAATCACACGGATTTTCCCTCCATGAGTTTCTTCCGAACCTTCCACACGGTAAATCATCTGCCCAAACGCTATTTCATGACCTGCCTCTGCCCAAAGCGTACTTTCCTTCAGCGCAAAGGAAACGGTCACGGCATATTCTCCCGGCGCTGTCCTCCGCTTCACCGGCAAAGGATATGCCTTTTCCGCAAGAGGCGCCACATCTGTTTCCAGCACTGTTTTTTCTATCTGCCTCCCTTCCCGCTCTACAAGCACCATACAGCAGTATTCTGATGTACGGGTAAACAGATTTTTGTTCCGTATATGAACCATATCGCCTTCAAAGCGCACATCAATTCCCTGGTAATTATATTTTACGGACGGCATTTTCGGAGACTCCTCCCGTTCTCCTCCGTAAACAATACCATTTCCGCTGAATGTATAGTCTGTGGGGCGCTCCCCAAAATCACCGCCATATGCCTGGAACACTTCTCCATAGCGGTTCTTTTTCCGAATCGACTGGTCGATATAATCCCAGATAAAACCGCCCTGGTAAGACATATCCGTATCGGCCAGTTCCGTGTATTTATTCATTGCCCCGCAGGAATTTCCCATGGCATGGGAATATTCGCAGCTTATAAAAGGCTTGCTCCTGTCCTTTGCCAGAAATTCTTTAATCGCTTCCACCGAAGAATACATCTGGCTTTCCATATCGCTCGAATCCCGGTACCGCCTGTCATGGAAAATCCCCTCATAATGAACCAGGCGGGTATCATCCAATCTGCGGAATTGTTCTGCCATATGCCAGATCACGCTTCCGCCGAAAGACTCATTTCCGCACGACCAAATCAGAATCGATGGGTGGTTTTTGTCTCTCTGGTAGCAGGAATTTACCCTGTCCAGCATCATAGCTTCCCATTCTGCCCTGTCTCCCGGAAGCACATCCTCTATTTCTCCTTTGCCGCGCTCAATCGGCTCCCAGCTTCCGTGGGATTCCATATTATTTTCTGCGATTAGATACAGGCCATACACATCACACAGCTCATAAAGCTCTGAACTGTTCGGATAATGGGAGGTGCGTACCGCATTGATGTTATTCCGCTTCATAGTCAGGATGTCCTGGAGAAGTTCTTCCTTTGAGACAACACGCCCTGTCTTTGAACTGAACTCATGACGGTTTACCCCTTTAAATACAATCCTTTTTCCATTCAGGCACATAATGCCGTCCTTGATTTCAAACTTTCGGAATCCTACGTTCTGAGAGATACATTCTGTCAGATTTCCTGCCCCATCCCATACTTCTATCCTCAACTCATACAAGTTTGGCTTCTCTGCGCTCCACAGCCTGGGGGCAGACACCTGATAGCAGAATGTATTATGTTCCTCCAGGCTCTCTGTCCGTGAAAATATCTCCCCCTCACTCCCTAAAAGCGTCAGCTTTGCCGAAGCTTTGCCTGAAAGCAAAGCTTCTATGCAGATTTCCAGCTCTGCATCACGATACCCCTCATCAAACAATGTGCGGATGCGCATATCTGCTATATGTATTTGAGGCACGGCATAAAGGTATACGCTCCTATGCAGCCCCGAAAACCGATAAAAATCCTGATCTTCACACCAGCTTGAGGACGTCCACTTAAATACCCGGACTGCCAATTTATTCTCTCCCTCTCGTACATAAGGGGTGATTTCAAAATCCGACGGTGTAAAACTATCCTCACTGTACCCTGCAAATGAGCCGTTCATCCAGACAGCCAGTCCGCTCTCCGCTCCCTGAAAAGACAGGTATAGCCGTTTGCCCTGCATGTGCCCGGGGATTGTAAAATATTTCACATAACTGGCGATGGGGTTAAACCTTTCCGGAATTTCCCCCGGCGAAACCTCTTCCCTGCCATCCCAGGGATACTGGACATTGACATATTGAGGAATATCCCACCCCTCCATCTGAATGCTTGCCGGAACGCGGATATCTCCCCAGCTTCTACAGTCATATTCCGGCTGTTCGAAGCCCGGTACTGTCTGTGCGTAATTCCCTGCATATGCAAATTTCCATAAGCCGTCCAGAGAATACCGGAAACTGCTGTTTCTCTCCTCATATTCCTCCCATGAAGCATACGCCACATGGTCTGAATGCATGGGGCACCTTCCATCTGCAAAATATTCTGGGTCTTTTACTTTTCCATAGTCAAACACCTTCACTTCTTTTTCCTCCTTTGCCGCTCACAGGGAGTCTTTTTTCAAACACAATGTACTCCTTTACTCTTCTGCCGTCAATCCAATTTTGCCCGCCCCGCAGGAATCCACTCCAGCATCCGGCATTCGGCGTCAATTTTCGGTATCAGCCGGGAAGTCTGCACCACTTCCACCATAATATCAACCTGAAATTTATCCGCCCCTTTCCATTGCTCTGGTATATGTACGCATTCAAAAATCGGAATCTGCTGACCTGCCGATACCGGATCTTTAAAATAATAATATCCGTCCTGCGGATTATAATTCCACGAGGGCATCTGCTCCAGATGTTCCAAAATCTCACGCCCTTTCTTTTTGGAAAGCCCTTCTACCGAAACCTTCGCCCGGATATATGCCTGTTTTGAATCATCTGACATACACACCACCGGATTACAGCTGATGGCCTGCCCCGGCCTGGCATCCTCAACGACAAGCTGCCAGCCTTCTTCGTCTTCTGCGCCTGCTTCCCCTGCTTCCATAAGCATCGCTGATACATCTCCAACCGTCACTACCGACACCGGGGAATTCCCCTGCACCCGCAGAAACAGCATACCGTCCACCCAAAACGCTGCCAAAATCATAAACAGCCCCGCTATCCTGAAAAATTTCCGTTCCTTCATTTTAATCCCTCCGCATAAAACAATGCCGCCTCTGCACTTTTTGTGAAACAGCATGTCCTTTCTGTAAACCAATAGCAGCAACAGCCTTACAGGCTGTTGCTACTATTTTATGCGGTATTACTGAGGGATATTCGTTACAATTCTTTTACATTACCATCTGTTCCATTCACAGTAACGTTACATCCTTTCCGGTGCGGAAAATCCAAGAGTGTCAGTACAAAGCTCCAGCACGTCTTTCGTTAATGCCAGAAGCTGAATCCAGGATGCCTTCTGCTCCTCATTTTCTTCAGAAAGAATTTTCGTTTCATGATAAAAATGGTTAAATTCATTCGCCAAATCATAAATATACGCGCATATCTTATGCGGCGCAAGCTCGTCAAACGCATTTTGCATAACGCTGTTAAACCTGGACAGCACCAGCATCAGCGCCTTTTCACTGCTGCCTGACGGCTTTCTGATTTCATGCGTCCCCAAGCTGCCGCCGCCCGCCCGGTATTTATTCAGTATCGATTTGATACGAACAATTGTATACAAAATATATGGGCCTGTATTTCCCTCAAAAGAAGTGAATCTCTCCACGTCAAACACATAGTCTTTGGACGCCTGATTTGACAAATCTCCATATTTGATAGCCGCCAGGCCTACGATCTTCGCCGTCTCCCTGGCCTCTTCTGCATCAATCTCATGATTATCCGTAATTTTTCTGAACATCTCTTCGTTAATATCCTGAATCAGGCTTTCCAGACGCATCACGCCGCCCTCGCGGGTCTTAAAGGGCTTTCCGTCTTTTCCGTTCATCGTTCCAAAGCCCAAAAACTCCAGCTCCGTGCCCTCTTCCACAAGCTTCGTCTTTCTCGCGCAGCGGAATACCTGTATAAAATGCATCTCCTGACGCTTGTCTACCACATAGATCATTTTATCCGGGTGGTAGTTTTTCATGCGGTCAATAATCGTCGCCAGGTCTGTCGTTGTATACAGGGATGCGCCGTCTGATTTCAGTATCATACAGGGCGGCACTTCTTTTGTATCGCTCTCTTCTTTTACATCCACTACCCATGCGCCCTCATCCAGACGGGAATATCCTGCATTTTTCATATATTCTGCCATTTCGGGAATATATGGCTGGGCGTCTGACTCTCCCTTCCATAAATCAAACGAAACGCTCAGACGTTCATAATTCTTCTTCAAATCCGTGACTGACACCTGCAGGATATGGTGCAAAACTGCCTGGTAACCTCTATGTCCATGCTGCAGCAGATAAGTTGCCTGCATGGCTTCCTCTTTATATGCCTCGTCCTCTTTTGAACGCGCGCTGGCCGTCGGATAGATTTCCTCAAGCTCCCCAATGGTAAACGGCGGCTCTGCTGGGTATTCTCCCTCGTATGCCTCGTCAAAATACACCAGCTCCGGCTTGCGGACTTTCAGCTCTGTAATAATCAGCCCCATCTGGAGTCCCCAGTCCCCCAGGTGCACGTCTCCCAAAACTTCATGTCCCATCAGGCGCCCCATGCGCTTAATGCTCTCGCCGATAATCGCTGAGCGCAGATGTCCGACATGCAGCGGTTTTGCCACGTTTGGCCCGCCGTAATCTATCATAATCTTCCGGGGCTCTGCTGTTTTTTCAATAGAAAGATTTTCATCTTCCTGCATCTTCTGCAGATAATCTGCCAAAAAACCCGCTTCCAGTTTCAAATTGATAAAGCCGGGATTTACTGCTGATACCTCTGAAAACACCTTGCTCTCTGTCAATTTTTCCACAACGTCATTCGCAATCACAATGGGGGCTTTCTTGTATGCCTTCGCAGCTGCCATCGCTCCATTACACTGATATTCACACAAATCCGGGCGGTTTGACAGGGATACCTTTGCATAAGACGCATCATAACCTGCCGCCTTGAAAGCCTGTACCATTTCCCCGGTGATAAAGTCCAGAATCTTCTTCATCTTGCTATCCTCTTTCTATTCCAAATCATTTTGTCATATTCCAGTCCTTATCATAGCAAGTATTTCCGTGATTTTCAATGGTTACTTTTGAATTTCAATCCTGCTTCCGGCGCAGTTCTATCTGATATGCCAGATATTCCCCCATCTCCACAGGCATGGGTACTCCTGCTTCCATCAGCGCATTTCCATGATAACACTTCCCGGCAGCAAGGTCTTCATAAAGCGCCGACGCCTCCAGCCCTTTGAGCTTCACATAGTTTACCGTCATATTCCCGTGAATTTCAAACATCACCACATTGACCAGAGCACGTTCCATATCTTCCGAAACAAACATCCATGCTCCGTAAGCATCTTCAAACGGATTTGACAGACGATACTACTTTCCTTCCTGCGCGATTTTTACATTAAGGAGGCGTTCTCTTTTATTGAACAGAATTTCCAAAATCCTATTTCTGTAGAAGATATCGCAGCCTCCTGCGGTCTAAATCGCAGCTATTTTGGCAAAATTTTTCATGAAGATATAGGGAAATCCCCGCAAGAATTTCTAATCTCTTACCGCATGACAAAGGCCGCTGAACTTCTAAAGCTCACCAGCCTGTCTATCGCGGATATCGGAAATGCAGTCGGGTATCCTAACCAGCTCCACTTTTCCCGCGCGTTCAAAAATGTGTACGGAATACCGCCAAGACAATGGCGGTATGAACATAGCGGCGGAAATATGCTGTCATAATTCCGCCGTACAAATACATCCTTTTAAATCTGAAAAGCGGGGGCATTTGTCTGCCCCCGCCGCATCTTTATCTCTTTCGCTGAATAGTTCCTACTGTGTTACTTCTTCATAAGTATCCAAGTCAGCCGGAAGCTCTACTGTCACTTCCTGTCCCGGATTGTTGACTGTCATATCTGCATCGATAGACGCTTTCACCTCCTGGCCTTCCATGCTCATGGTCATATCCATCTTGACCTTCTGTGACAGCATATTGAAGTCTTTGTCCACAGTCAAAGTACCGCTCATATTATCCAGGCCTAAATCCATGCCTTCTGCCCCGCCTGTCACGCCAGACATTGTGCTTCCCATAAGGGAATTTACAAAATCTGCCATTTTGTCAGCATCGGCTACATACGTGATGACATAGTTTCCGCCCTCTTCTTTCATTTCCAGAGACTTATAGATATCTGCCTGTATCTCCATCAAACCGTTGCTTGACTCAAGAGTTTTTTTCAGTTCCTCCAGGTTCATCGCCACCTTTGACTTCGTACCCATAGCGTCTGTATAATAATATCCATCGGTGTAATAGGTATTCGTACTCATATCCTGGCCCAGAAGATTCATCTTCATTTCCATAGCCATCTTCATATCTTCCGTATTGATTCCCGTCTCTTTGGCGCTTATATCTACATCAAAGTCCATGCTCTGTCCGGCTATCTCCATATTCATAGCCATCTTCCCGCTCATATCAACATCTGTCATGGCCTGCTGCTTTGCGCTTGCCTTTTCCAAAACTTCCTCTGCTGTCACTTTGCTCCCACATGCCGTCAGGCAAATCATTGCTGCCACAAGCAGCATCGCTGTCAAAATTCTCTTTTTCATGTCTTTTCCCTTTCTTTTATAAAATATCTTCTGATTCTCCAGTCTCTTCCTCCTGTGCCGCAGCGATTTCATACTGCTGAAGGATAATTCCCTGGATTTTTTCCCTAGTGCCGGAGCTTATGGGATGTGCAATATCACGGTATTTGCCATCAGATGCCTTACGGCTCGGCATAGCGATAAACAAACCCTTCTCACCCTCGATGACTTTAATATCATGCACTACAAACTCATCATCAATCGTGATTGAAACAACTGCTTTCATTTTTCCTTCTTTTGCAACTTTGCGCACTCTCACATCCGTAATTTTCATACCCTGTGCCCCTTTCAACCTCTTGCCGGCTGTCCCTTCCCTGACACAGCCATCATTTCCTCTATACCATTTTTCAAACCGGATTACAGTACATACCTCTCGTTTTTCTCCAGGACAATTTTAATGCCGTCCTCCCCAACATAATGGGAATTTGCCCGGATTGTGTCGCGGCTCTCAACAATGCAATTCTCAATATACGTATTATCGCCAAGATGTACGTCATTCAAAATAATTGAATTCTTAATCACACAATTTTCACCTACAAAAACCGTCTTAAACAGTACGGAATTTTCCACGCGCCCATTGATAATACATCCGCTGGAAACCAGGCTGTTCTTTACTTCTGCGCCCGGATTGTATTTTGCCGGAGGCAGATCGTCAACCTTGGAATATACATCCGGATGCTGACGGAAGAAGTAATCCCGCACCTCCGGTTTCAGGAAATCCATATTCGTCTGGTAATAGGACTCCACTGTAGCGATATTGCTCCAGTAATCCTGAATCTTATATCCGTATATCCTTTTCAGATTCTTATAGCGGATTAAAATATCCCTTACGAAATCATAACGCTCTTCCTGCGCACAGCGTTCCACCAGCTCAATAAGCTGTCTTCTTCGGATTACATAAATACCGGTAGAAATCGTATTAGAAGTAGAAACCATCGGCTTCTCGTCAAATTCCTCAATCCTGCTGTCCTCGTTCATCTTCACAAGTCCAAAGCGGGTCACGTCTTCCGTCGGGGGCATCTCCTTACATACAACAGTAATATCCGCCTTTTTCTGAATATGATATTCCAGAACTTTATTATAATCCAGCTTATATACACAATCACCGGATGCGATAATAACATATGGTTCATGGCATCTCTTCAGGAAATCCAGGTTCTGGTAAAGCGCATCCGCTGTTCCCCTGTACCATGCGCTGTTGTCCGTAGTGATTGTAGGAGTGAACACAAACAGACCGCCCTGCTTTCTTCCGAAATTCCACCATTTTGAAGAATTTAGGTGCTCATGTAAAGAACGGGAATTGTACTGCGTCAGCACTGCCACCTTCTGAACAGACGCATTGCTCATGCTGCTGAGTGAAAAGTCGATGGCGCGGTAGCTGCCTCCAACCGGCATTGCCGAAATTGCGCGCTTATGTGAAAGTTCTTTCATGCGATGGCTGTTTCCACCAGCTAAAATTATTCCTACTGCTCTCATAGTACCTCACCTGCCTTATTTAATGTCTCGCCGCTTTCCAGGATGCCGCCGGGATAATCTTCTGCCGTGGTCTTACCGGAAACCGCCGTATTCTTTCCAATCTTTACACCGTCAGGAATCACCGTATTCTCTCCAATTGTCACCAGTCCAAAGGAATATACGTGCGGCTTCTCCTTGTTAGGTACATTTTCTCCTTCACCGAGCACTACCCCTTTTCCAATCTCGGTATTTTCCGCGACAATCGCCCGGTTCATGACCACATTCTCGCCAATATGCACGCCGCGCATGATAATAGAATCACGCACTACCGCACCTTTCCCTACCGTAACGCCGGCGCCGATGACAGAATTGTGAACTTCACCATAAATCTCGCTTCCGTCCCCAATGATACATTTGTCAATAACCGCGTCTTCTGCTACATACTGCGGAGGGATAATCTCATTATTCGTGTAAACTTTCCAGAACTCTTCATACAGGTTAAACTCCGGAATAATATCAATCAGCTCCATATTTGCTTCCCAGTAAGAGCCGAGGGTTCCCACATCTTTCCAGTAACCATTATACTCATAAGCTACCAGCTTTTCACCCTTTTCATGGCAATATGGGATAATATGTTTACCAAAGTCGCAGTTACTCTGGTCTTTCAGCGTAACTAACGCTTCTTTCAGAGCTTTCCATGAGAAAATGTAGATTCCCATAGACGCCAGGTTGCTCTTCGGATGCTCCGGCTTTTCCTGGAATTCTGTAATCCGGTTATTGTCGTCTGTCACCACGACGCCAAACCTGCTTGCCTCTTCCATCGGTACCGGCATAACCGCGATACTCACATCCGCGTTATTCGCTTTGTGGAACTCCAGCATCACTTCGTATGCCATCTTGTAAATATGGTCGCCTGAGAGAATCAGGACGTACTCAGGATTGTAAAGCTCCATAAAATCCAGATTCTGGTAAATGGCGTTTGCCGTACCCGTATACCAGTCGCTGTTCGAGCTTTTTTCATATGGAGGAAGAATCGAAACCCCCCCCACATTCTTGTCCAAATCCCACGGAATACCGATTCCAATATGTGTATTCAGCCTCAATGGCTGGTACTGGGTCAATACACCCACGGTATCTACTCCTGAGTTTATACAGTTGCTCAGCGGAAAATCAATAATACGGTACTTGCCGCCAAACGCTACAGCTGGTTTTGCCACTTTTGAAGTGAGCACACCAAGTCGGCTGCCTTGTCCGCCTGCCAGCAGCATAGCAATCATTTCTTTTTTAATCACGCTATCACCTCTTGTTGTAATTTTTTGTTAGTCCACATTATACCACGTTTCTTTTCAGTTGTGAACATATTTTACAATTTTTTTCACTCCACTCATCCTGTTTTTATTATTTTTACCAAAATCATTCACGTCAAATCCCCCGTTCCGTCTTCTTTTTGTGTATTTTTTTCTTTTTTCGCTATATCCCCAGTATATTATTGTGTATTTTTTCTATTTTTATTCTCTCCTCTATGCTTTTTGCCTAATTAGACGCCTGCGATAAATAAAGAACCGCTGCGTCTTATTCACAAATCTATGCCCTGTCGGACAAATTTATTAGTGGATATCCGCATGTGGATATTGTGGATACTGTGGATAACTTTGTGCATGACTTCTTCCCGGAACCCGCAGAATGCTTTCAAATACAAGAAAAAGCAGAAAAAACAAAAATTATGCCGAAAACTTATGTAAACAAAGATGTCCACAAAAAAATCCACATGTCCTCACACAAAAAATGTGCATAAACATGTGGATACTGTGGATAACTCCTATCTCTGTCTGCTGCTACTGCCCTAGCAGATGTTCCCCTATCTTTACTACATCCCCGGCGCCCATAGTAATCACTACATCTCCGGCGCCGCAATGCTCCAGCAAATGGTTTTCAATGGCGTCAAAGGATGTAAAATACCGGGCATTACCGCCCCTGGCATTAATCTTTTTCATCAAATCCTCTGAGCTGATCCCCAGGTTATCCGTCTCCCGCGCTGCATAAATATCTGCCAGAACCACCTCGTCTGTACTACAGAGTGCGTCGGCAAAATCCTCCATCAACGCTTTCGTGCGCGTATAGGTATGAGGCTGAAATACACACCAGAGAGTTTTGTGCGGGCAGTTCTGCGCCGCTTCAAGAGTCGCGCGTATCTCTGTCGGATGATGGGCATAATCGTCGATAATCGTAACTCCGCCGATTTCTCCCTTTTTCTCAAAGCGTCTGTCTGTACCGGAAAATCCCTGAAGCCCTCTCTGTATTGTTTCCGCCGAAATGCCCAGCACATCCGCCAGCGCCGCTGCCGCCAGCGCATTGGAGATATTGTGCTTACCCGGAACTTTGAGACAGATACGCCCCAGAAGCGCGCCTTGTTTTACCAAATGAAACGAGCCATGTCCCTGTCCATCATAAGAAATATTTTCCGCCGTATATTCTCCATTTTCTCCATAAGTAATCACCCTGCACGGAAGCCCGTCCGTAATCTCATGAAGTTTTTCAATCTCACTGCTGATAATCAATATACCGTCTTCCGGAAGCCGCTGCGCAAACAAACGAAAAGAATTCCGGATATCCTCCAAATCTTTAAAAAAATCCAGATGATCTGCATCAATATTTAAAATCAGGCTGATTCGGGGATAGAAGTGCAGAAAGCTGTTCGTATACTCACACGCCTCTGTTATAAATGTTTCGTGTCCTCCCACACGGATATTTCCGCAGATTGCTTTCAGAATACCTCCCACTGAAATCGTGGGATCCATATCTGCCTCCAGCAAAATATGCGACGCCATAGAGGTCACGGTAGTTTTCCCGTGCGTGCCGGAAACGGCAATCGGCGTCCTGTAATTCCTCATAAGCTGCCCCAAAAGCTCTGCGCGGCTCATCATAGGAATCCCCCTTACCGCTGCTTCTGCATACTCCGGATTATCCGGATGCACGGCAGCCGTATAAACCACCAAATCCGTGCCGTCCTTAATATTCGACGCCCTCTGCCCATAATAGATGACAGCCCCTTCCTTTTCCAGCCCCACTGTCAGAGCCGACTCTTTTGCATCCGAACCGGAAATGTGAAACTGCTGCTTTAGCAGGATGGATGCCAGCCCGCTCATACTAATCCCCCCAATCCCGATAAAATGAACATGGATGGGCTTTGAAAAATCTATCTGATACATGTTGAACGCTCCTTTAAACAAAATTTCTTTCATTATATCACACCCCGCGCACATTTTCACACAAAATTTCGCGGAAGTTGCCGTTCTCTTTTTTCCGAAGTTATGCTATACTCTTGTTACGGCTTATGATTGGCCGGATTTCCCCTCCGCGGGCGGTTCGGCTCTTTGACAGACAGAAAGAAGCAGGTGGATATTTTGGGCAATATTACTTTACATACGCACATCGACTCCGGCATGACATGCGTGCCAAATGATTTTATAGACAGCTATCTCCCACGGGCAAACGGAGAATACGTGAAACTATACCTCTATCTTCTCCGTACCGTATCCTTTGAAAAAGAAGTTTCCCTGGAGGCTGTTGCGGAGGATTTAGAGTATACAGAAAAGGATATCCGGCGGGCGCTTTCCTATTGGGAAAAAGAAGGCCTTCTGTATCTGGATTTCGATGCGGACGGTTCCCTGAGCGGAATCTGCTTTGATGGTTTTGGAAAAAAGGCAGATGCACCCGTACATGCGGCAGAAGCCGCCGCCACACAGGAATCTCCGAAAAAAGCCATACTTTCTGCTGATAGGATTGCCGCCCTGTCCGCACAGAAAGATATCGAGGAGCTTTTATTTATTGCCGCACAATATATTGGCAAGCCTTTAAGCCCTTCAGAAATTTCCAACATTCTGTATTTCTATGATGAACTGCATTTTTCTAAAGATTTAATTGAGTACCTGATTGAGTACTGTGTATCAAAAGGCAGCAAAAGCCGCCACTACATGGAAAAAGTGGCCTTTGAATGGGCAAAAGAGGGCATCCATACCGTTCATGAAGCAAAGCAGAGCACAAACCTCTATAACCGGAATTATTACAAAATCCTTAATGCTTTTGGTATCAAAGGGCGCGGTCCTGCAAAACCTGAAACGGAATACATGGATTGCTGGCTGAATACTTACCATTTTACGCTTGAGATTATTTTGGAGGCATGCGCACGCACCATTGCCCAGACACAGCGGCCGAACTTCCAATATGCCGACAAAATCCTATCGGAATGGCATAAATCCAACGTTCATCACCTCTCCGATATCAAGGCTCTGGATGCCGCGCACCTAAAGAAGCAAAAAGCAGAAAAGCCCAAAACGGCTCCTGCAAATAAATTTAACAATTTCCATCAGAGAGATTACGACTTTGAACAGCTCGAAAAACAGCTGCTAAACACTTAAATTCCAAAAGGAGGTGCCGCCGTGGCATTAAAAAATACCCAATACGACACAATTATGCGGGAATACCACCGCCGGCAGCTAACAAATAAACGTCGTCAGGATGAATGCACTGCCGAGGCTTATACCGCAGTACCGGAACTTTCCGAGATTGACAGCTTAATTGCCTCTCTCAGCGTAGAACACGCAAAAAAGCTGTTGAACGGGGATAATTTTGCACTGGAGGATTTAAAGGAACAGATTGCCGCCCTGGGCGACAGGCGCAGGGCGCTTCTAACCGGACACGGCTTTCCCGCCGACTATCTGGAAATGCACTATTCCTGTGCGGATTGTCAGGATACCGGATTCCATGGGACAGAAAAATGCCGGTGCTTCCGCCAGGCAGTCATTGACCTTCTTTATACCCAGTCCAATATCCGCGAAATTCTGCTGGAAGAAAATTTTGAAAACTTTTCTTTTGATTATTATTCCGAAAAAATCATCAACCCTGCCACCGGGCTGTCGGCTCTCGCCACTATGCAAAAACTTGTGACAGAATGCCATGAATTTATCCGCTGTTTCGACGAAACTCCGGATAACTTTTTCCTTTACGGAGATACAGGCGTAGGAAAAACATTCCTCACCCATTGCATCTCGAAAGATCTGCTCGAAAGCGCCCACTCCGTCATCTATTTTTCTGCCTTTGAGCTATTTGATTTATTTTCAAAAACTACGTTCGGAAGAGGTGACGACATCGCCGAGCTGCAGCAGATGCACGCCTATATTTTCGACTGTGACTTACTGATTATCGACGATTTGGGCACGGAACTTACAAACTCTTTCGTATCCTCACAGCTTTTTCTGTGTATCAATGAACGCCTGATACGTAAGAAATCCACCATTATATCTACCAACATGCCCATCGATATTTTCCGTGACGCTTACTCAGAGCGGGTATTTTCCCGCATTTCCAGCAATTACCGGATGCGGAAACTTATTGGCGACGATATCCGTATTATGAAAAAGCTGCGGCCTCAGATTAAAACAAAACCTTGACCAAACAGAATCTTGTGGTAAACTATAAGGGTATTTTGAGGCGGTGTCCGCAGAAACCGGACCTGACGAGTTTTTATGAAATTATGGAGGATTATGTATGAAAGTAACAGAAGAACGCATGCTGGAAACCATTCCAGTGGGACCTTTGGGGATCGTCCCTTTGGAGAGCTGCCGGGAACTTGGTGAAAAAGTGGACAAATACCTGGCCACCTGGAGACGTGAGCGCGAAAATGCCCACAAAACCACCCTCGCTTTTGAAGGGTATCAGAGAGATTCGTATATCTTAGATACCGCAGTGCCGCGTTTCGGTTCTGGAGAGGCAAAAGGTATTGTGAATGAATCCGTCCGGGGCGACGATGTTTTCATTTTAGTAGATGTATGCAATTACTCCATGACATATTCACTCTGCGGACATGAGAATCATATGTCCCCAGACGACCATTTCCAGGATTTGAAACGAATCATTGCTGCGCTGGGCGGAAAAGCCAGAAGAATTTCCGTCATCATGCCATTTTTATATGAAAGCCGACAGCACAAACGCACCGGACGCGAGTCTCTGGACTGCGCCCTGGCGCTTCAGGAACTCGTACATATGGGTGTAGACAATATCATCACGTTTGACGCCCATGACCCACGTGTGCAAAACGCTATCCCGCTGAAAGGTTTTGATACCGTACAGCCTGTCTATCAGTTTATCAAAGGACTGTTCCGCGCTGTCCCAAACCTTCACATCGGCAAAGACTCTACCATGATTATCAGCCCGGATGAAGGGGGCATGGGACGTGCCGTATACATGGCTAACGTACTGGGCGTAGACATGGGTATGTTCTACAAACGCCGTGACTATGCGACAATCGTAAATGGGACAAACCCGATCGTTGCCCATGAATTCCTCGGCTCTGATGTCGAAGGCAAAGATGTGATTATCGTAGATGATATGATTTCCTCCGGCGGAAGCGTGCTGGAAGTAGCTTCCGAGCTGAAAAAGCGTAAAGCCGGACGTATCTTTATGTGTGCAACTTTTGGTCTTTTTACCAACGGAATGGAAAAATTTGACAAGGCTTACGAGGAAGGGCTGCTTGATTATGTGCTGACTACAAACCTGATTTACCAGACGCCGGAGCTGCTTAAGAAGCCTTATTACATTAACTGCGACATGAGCAAATATCTGGCTTATATCATCGATACGTTAAACCATGATGCTTCCCTGAGCACCCTGCTCAATCCGCTGGATAGAATTCATAAATTCCTGGCTTCCCATAACAAGCCTCTCTAAAATAAGAAATATTCAAAGGCTGTTGTAGAATACAAGAATCCCGCAGGATATGATACTATGTGTACCTTATCCTGCGGGAACCGTTTGTTTTACAACAGCTCATTTTATATCACTTTTATAAAATTTAGACGTTCGCCAGAGCCTGTTCCAAATCGGCAATGATGTCCTGGACATTTTCGATTCCCACAGAGAAACGAATCATTCCCGGGGAAACCCCCGCCTCCACCAGCTGCCGGTCATTCATCTGCCTGTGCGTGTGACTCGCCGGATGAAGCACGCTGGTACGGGCATCCGCCACATGGGTGACAATCGCCGCCAATTTCAGGCTGTCCATAAAACGCACGGCGCCGTCGCGCCCGCCCGCCACCTCAAATGAGATAACGCCACATGTTCCGTTCGGCATGTATTTCTGTGCCAGCTCATGGTATTTATCCCCCGGGAGTCCCGCATAACTTACCTGGGTCACTTTTTCATGCGCGCTCAAAAACTCTGCGACCTTCTGCGCATTGTAACAATGACGCTCTACACGCAGCGGCAGCGTCTCCAGCCCCACGTTCAGCAGGAAACAGTTCTGGGGGGACGGAATCGACCCCAAATCCCTCATCAGCTGAACGGTTGCTTTTGTAATATAAGCTGCTTTCCCAAATCGCTCCGTATACACAACGCCGTGATAAGACTCATCCGGCTGCGTCAGTCCATGATATTTGTCACCATATGCTGTCCAATCAAAGTTTCCACTGTCAACAATGGCTCCGCCCACCTGCATCGCGTGGCCGTCCATATATTTCGTGGTGGAGTGCGTCACAATATCTGCCCCCCACTCAAAAGGCCGGCAGTTCACCGGAGTTGCAAAGGTATTGTCCACAATCAGCGGCACTTGATGATCATGTGCCAGTTTCGCGAATTTCTCAATATCCAGCACTACAAGCGCGGGGTTTGCAATTGTTTCCGCAAAGACTGCTTTCGTATTTGGACGGAAAGCTTTTGCAATCTCCTCCTCCGGGGCATCCACATCCACAAACGTGCAGTCAATCCCCAGCTTCTTCATAGTAACCCCAAACAGGTTAAACGTACCGCCATAAATCGCCGAACCGCAGACAATATGATCGCCTGCTTCACAAATGTTAAACACGGCATAGAAATTTGCCGCCTGCCCGGATGAGGTGAGCATAGCCGCCACGCCTCCCTCCAAATCCGCAATCTTTGCCGCTACTGCATCATTTGTAGGGTTTTGGAGCCTGGTGTAAAAATATCCGTTCTCCTCCAAATCAAACAGTTTTCCCATCTCGTCCGTAGTATTATATTTGAATGTAGTACTCTGATAGATCGGAAGCACACGCGGCTCCCCTTTCTTTGGCTTCCAGCCGGATTGGATGCATTTTGTCTCGATTCTGTACTCGCTCATCGTTTTCTCCTCTTTCCTTATTTGCTTTCTTTCGTGTTGGCGTACTAGCTTCACTGCTTTATGAAAAAAGAACCGTGCTGAAATAGCGCTCTCCCGTATCCGGCAATATCGTAACAACTGTTTTTCCCGGTCCAAGTTTTTTCGCCAGCTTTAGAGCCGCCGCCACATTCGAACCGCTCGAAATCCCACAGAGCAGCCCTTCCTCTCTGGCAAGCCTTTTCGACACTTCCAAAGCTTCTTCATCCGTTACCACACAGATATCCTCATAAATTCCCATATTCAGGTTATCGGGAATCAGCCCGTCTCCAATCCCCATCTGCAGATGGGTTCCGATGCTTCCTCCCGAAAGAATCGCTGCGTGTTCCGGCTCTACTGCCCAGATTGTGATATCCGGATACTGATTTTTCAGCACTTCCCCAATTCCTGACAGCGTGCCGCCTGTTCCCACTCCGGAACAAAAGCCGTGAACCGGACCTTCCACCTGCTCCAAAATCTCCACTGCCGTATGATACTTATGTACCAGCGGATTGTTAGGATTCGAGAACTGCTGAGGCACAAAAACTCTGGAATCTTCTTTTTCCATGCGAAGCGCCGTTTCCAGACACTCATCAATACATTTCCCGATATCTCCGGCGTCATGGATCAATATCACTTCCGCCCCATACTGCTGCACCAGCTTCCTGCGCTCCTCACTGACAGAATCCGGCATAATAATTCTGACTGCATAGCCTTTCACCGCCCCTACCAATGCGATTCCGATTCCCTGGTTACCGCTTGTCGGCTCCACAATGATGGAATCCTCTTTTAGCTTTCCTGCTTTCTCTGCCTCTCTGAGCATGTTATAAGCGGTTCTGGTTTTAATGGAACCGCCTATATTCACTCCTTCATATTTTACCAGGATTTCTGCTGAATCCTGCCCTGTTATCTTGTTTAACCGGATTATCGGCGTGTGGCCAATTGCCTCCAGTACATTATTATAAATCACCTTATTTATCCTCCTGTACTGCTATTTGCTCTTTATTATAATACAAATTCCGGTAAAAACAAAGTGGTTTTGAGAACTTTGCACCGTCCCCCTCTTTCTTACTTTATTGTACGCATACCTGCTTTTTTCAATTTTTTCATAAATGCCTGTCTTTGTTTCTTCTTCATCTTCACTGCCAAAACTTTCACCTTCTTCGCAGTTCCCTTAAATGCCTGCTTACCCAGCTTCGGCGCCTTCTTGCCCTTGAAGTTAATTTTGCTCAGTTTCTTACAGCCATAAAATGCCTGCTTTCCTATGGTTGTGACGTTTGCCCCGATTACCGCGCTCTTCAGATTCCTACAGTTTCTGAATGCTTTGGCCTGAATCCCTGTCACTTTGCACTTTACGCCATTAACCGTGACCTCTGGGGTCATCTTCAAAGTCTTTAAGGATTTACTCTTGCTGCCGCTTAAGGCTGCTTTCGCCGGAGACGTACTAAGTATAACATATTTCAGTGCTCCCACAGAATATTCTTTTCCCTTCTCCAAAGCCGGCGTCGGTTTCACCGGAATATCTACCGGCGGTTTTGCTTCTGCCAATTTCAGTCCATCCACCGCTTTCTTCAGATTATCCAAAGCTATTTTAATCTCCTGAGGCGTAGCATCCGTTTTCTTTAAGACGGCATTCGCTTCTGCCAGCGCTACTTCTACCTTCTTCCATGTATCAGCCGTATACTTATCCTTTGGCAGCTTAGCTATAGCATCTGTCTGCCGGTTCAGTTCTTCCTTGGCCTCTGAAGAAACAACACGAACCTTAATGCTCTGCATGATATTGGCATTCTCCGCAGATGCTGCCGTAATCACTGCTTCCCCTGCACTTTTCATGGTGATAAGCCCTTTACCATCTACAGATGCCACCGACGGGTTGCTGCTGCTCCAGCTTACCTCAGACTGTGCCGCCGTCGAAGGTTCCACACGCATGGAGAGCTGCAGCGTTTCACCACACTCAAACTCCTTCTCATCCGCTCCTAAAATTTCAATCTCCTGAATCGTACCCGGATACTTTTTCGTCGTGTACTCTTTTGTAAACTCATAAAGCCCCTGCTTCACAGCTGCCATATCAGAAAGCATATCCTTCTTTCCTTTTTCTGTGAGCCACTTCGCCTGACGCCCCCAGCTATCTGTTGGCGCCATAGTGCTGTACTCATAATCACCAATTTCATCACCGCTCACATTTTCCAAAATCTTATCTGCCTTCGCTGCCAGTTCCGGATACTCTTCCCGCATCATATAAAGCTTATTAATATCCCGCACGCCTTCATTCAGCTTTGCCAGACGTATAGAAAATTTACTTTCCTTCACTTCAGCATCCTTTTCTGACGGATAAACCAGGAAACAGTCGCCAGCCGGGAAAGACCAGTGCGTAGACTCCTCCAGCGGATCCTCTACCCATGCATCATATGCCCAGCGCAGAAAGCCTGTGGTATTCAGGGAACCCGCATACATAATCGTCCAGTAGCTCTCCACCGGATTAGATTTTGTAAAGCTATTAGGCACATGCTCCGTCGCCGTATACAGCGTCAGCTCCTTACCATTGTCCCTTCTCTCTATAATCTGCTGTTTGAATCCTTCCAGGTGATCACGAATCTGCTGTAATCCTACCGAAGCAGAGTCCAGACGGTCAAATACTGCCTTATTACTCTGGAAATCATTAAAAGCTGCTGACTTCTTCAAAACATTTCCATCTTTATTTTGAACAGAATCAATCAGATTAAGGGCGGTTGCCATACCTGTCCGCTCGTCAAACCCTATATAAGTCCTGTCGAACCAGCCCTTCTCATCCAAATGTCTTACAAAATCCTCCATGAATGGCTGCCACACCTCCGCATACTGCACTGCGTTGCCAGGCTGTGCCCTCATTTGCATCATCGTCCCGGAAGCTTCATCCGTGTATTTCACAACGTTATCCCAAGGCATCATGCTGTAACAGATAATTTTATCTGCAATCCCTATCTCCAGATTCAATTCCACCCATTTATCAAAATGTGTATAATCAAATCTCCAGCTTCCGTCTGTATTCTTAATCCACTTAATCATCGATGGATAATGGATATCGTTCCCTCCGCCATAGGTCTGTCCATCCCACGCCTCTTCCACAATACTTGCTGTAATAGCATGTCCGCCAAGGCTTTTGTACAGCTCCATATGCTGTCTCAAAAGTTCCAGATGTTCATCCGAGAATGGTTCTACTTCATAATAATATGCCACATTATATGGATGGCTCCAATACTCCACATCAAATAAATAGTCCTGCGGATCAGGAAGTACTGCATTCTGCACTTCCACTGCGTAATCCAGTTCCACCGTCTCCTCTGTATTTTCGGCAGAAATGGTAATCTTTCCCTTGTAAACTCCAGCCGGTGTATTCTCCGGAACGGAAGTCTCCACCCATACGAGCTGAATCCTTTCGCTGTCCACATCAACCGGGTCACCGGAATAGATTACTTCCGGAAAATACTCTCTGTCGCCAGTTGGCGGTCTCATTGCCTTGTTTTGTGCATACCATCCCGCATGCCCCGTATATGCCTTTACCTCCCTCACAAAAGAAAGCTCTACCTGCGAAGCGGGGATTGATGCTGAAACACTCTGAAGATCCGTTACGCTTACAGAAACATTCTCCAGATTTTTCCCTTTGCTCAGGACTGCGATTTCAGAAACTGCCCTATCGTTTTTCCATGCCCATTCCTGCCTGGAGCGTTCCTTTTCACCTGTCCGAAGCCTTTCGTAAGCCTTCTGCTGATACTGGTCTCCACTGTCTACAAACATAGCGTCCAAGTCATCCTTCTGCTCCAGAACGGTAAGCCTGACACTCTTTGAAAATTTACCGCTCTCTGAAGAAACCGTAATTTCCGTCTCCCCTACGCCTTTCGCCGTAATCACTGCCTGCTCATCAATCTCTGCCACCGAAGTATCCCCGGATACAAATACCAGATCATCCGGCCTCTGCGCGCCCTCAGGCTGAAACTGGTATGTAAGCTTCACCGACTCTCCCTTTCTTATATTGTAAGAATCTTGGTCAAGCACAATCCCCGTCGCAGTTCCAACCGGAACTGTAATAACCGCCTTCGTCACCTCAATATGGGTGTTTGCAGCATTAGTTACAGCATTATTCCGCCCTCCCGTGGCTACTACCTTCAATATATGCTCTTTATCTTCCAGTCCGTCTACTCTCCAAAGTTCCACATCTTCTGATGTCCTTTGGGCTGCATAGCTGTCAAAACTCCCTTTCTCCTCATCATCCACAAAAACCTTTACACTCGCTCCGTGTGCAGGCGCTTTGTAGCCGTATAGAACTGCTCCTATCCCCACAAACTTGACAGTATAGTAAATGTCTGAAGCCGCAGCTCCATTAGCTATCTGCGTATCTACCGGTTCACTCGTAAAGTATTCATTTATTTGCCCCGTCCTCCATTTAGACGAAGGGTAATATGCAAATACATCTGTCTCTCCTGTCACGTCACGTGACATAATCGTGTACTCTCTGATGCCTTCCGC
>Ga0137308_100141_pt1 | contig 132372 bp, 100 predicted proteins | sample Inofrocosms_June_FD_97181 | JGI IMG/M metagenome (GOLD analysis project Ga0137308, IMG submission 97181) | Mouse cecal microbial communities from Vienna, Austria - N-Acetylneuraminic and N-Acetylglucosamine D2O microcosms_June | ecosystem: Host-associated > Mammals > Digestive system > Large... | reverse complement strand
GGCGACAGATATGCAGGCAGCGGTTGGGTGCGCGCAACTGGAGAAGCTGCCGGGGTTTGTGGTTCGCAGAAAACAGAATTTTGCTTTTCTTTATAGGGAATTATCCTCGCTGTCTGATTGGCTGGTTCTTCCAGAAGCGTGTAAAAATTCACAACCATGCTGGTTTGGATTCCTGCTCACGTGCAGGGAAGGCGTAAAACGTAGCAGGGTAGTTTCTTATATGGAAGAGCATGGGATTCAGACACGGATGCTGTTTGCCGGAAATTTAGTGAAACATCCATGTTTCGACCAGATGCGTATGTCTGGCAGAGGTTACCGGATTGCGGGTAATTTGGAACATACAGACCAGATTATGCGGGACTCATTCTGGGTCGGTGTATATCCGGGTCTAACGGAGGAAATGCTGGCTGATATGTCTGCGGTGATCAAAAAAGCGGTACAGGAGGGGATACAATGAAGATCAAAGTATCAGATTATATTGCGCAAAAGCTTGTGGCTTATGGGATTAGGCATGTGTTTACGGTAACCGGGGGCGGGGCTATGCATTTAAATGATGCATTCGGGCATCAGAAAGGGCTTGCGTGCATATACCAGCACCATGAACAGGCATGTGCGATTGCGGCAGAAAGCTATGCAAGGATAGAGAACCGGATGGCGGCAGTCTGTGTGACGACAGGGCCAGGAGGGACAAATGCTTTGACAGGGGTGCTGGGAAGCTGGCTAGACTCTATACCAATGCTGGTGATTTCTGGACAGGTACGGTATAACATGACAGCACGCAGTACAGGGTTTGCCATACGTGCATTTGGAGATCAGGAATTTGATATTGTAAAAGTTGCTGGGTGTATGACTAAATATGCCGTTATGGTTACAGATCCAGCAACAATTCGTATGCATCTGGAAAAAGCTGTTTTCCTGGCACAGTCTGGCCGTCCGGGACCGTGCTGGCTGGATATTCCGCTGGATGTGCAGAGTGCATATGTGGAAACGGACAGCCTTGCGGCATATGACCCAGCACAAGACCAGGCACAGATTGCGCCGAAAGCCACAGATGCTGTGGCTGTAAAGATTTTGGAAAAGTTAAAACAGGCACAACGGCCAGTATTTAATGCTGGTAATGGCATCCGCATTGCCGGGGCGGAGGGGCTGTTTTTAAAAGTGGCTGGGAAACTGGGTGTTCCAGTAGTGACTGGGTGGAACAGCATAGATCTGATTCCTGACGACCATCCGTTGTACACGGGGCGTGCGGGTATTATGGGAGATAGGCCTGGAAATTGGGCAGTACAGTGCAGTGATGTCCTTTTGTCGGTTGGGAGTAGGCTTTCCATACGCCAGGTAGGGTATGATTATACATCGTGGGCCGCACAGGCATATACTATTGTGGAGGATGTGGATGCTGGAGAACTAAAAAAACCGACTGTCCGTGTGGATTTGCCTGTTTGGGCGGATGCGAGGGACTTTCTGGAGGCGCTTGACAGAAACCTTGTGGACACCGAGCAGCCGTGGTGTGGGGTATCTGCATGGGTAACACGCTGCCAGAACTGGAAAAAGGATTATCCGGTTGTGCAGGAGCACCATTTTCAGGTGCGGGAACAGGCAAATGTTTATGCATTTATAAAAAGCCTTGGAATGGAAGCAAAGGAAGGGCAGATTACTGTTGTGGGAAATGGTTCGGCATGTGTGGTGGGCAGCCAGGCATTCGTGATCAAAAAGGGACAGCGTTTTATTATTAATTCCGCAGTAGCGTCTATGGGATATGACCTTCCGGCAGCGATCGGTGCATGTATGGCAGCCGGAAGGCTTCCGGTGATTTGCATCACTGGAGATGGAAGTATCCAGATGAATCTTCAGGAATTGCAGACGATCATACACCATAGGCTTCCGGTAAAACTTTTTGTCATTAATAACAATGGCTACCATTCCATCCGGCAGACACAGAAGAATTTTTTTGAAGAGCCTCTGGTTGGAATTGGGGCAGACAGCGGCGATTTGAGTTTCCCTTCGATGGAAAAACTGGCGGCTGCATACGGGTATCCATACTATAAAATCAGCCATAACGGACAGATGGACAGGATCGGGGACGTACTTGCTGCGGAAGGGCCGTGTATCTGTGAAGTATTTGTAGATATACAGCAGAGGTTTGAACCAAAAGCAGAGACAAGGCGGATGCCAGACGGTACGCTGGTATCTGCTTCTCTTGAGAATCTTGCACCATGTTTTACGGCGGAAGAATTGGAAAGGATCATCGGTGGTTAAACAACCGGGAAAAGGCAAAATGGAGTATGCAGACAATCAGTATTTTAATACCAACTTATAATGAAGAAGAAAATGTAGGTGCATTAAGCGTTGCAATTCTGGAAGAGATGAAAAAGCTGCCATCTTATAATTATGAAATTATATTTATAGACAATGCTTCTACCGATGGGACAAGAAGAAAGATCCGGGAATTATGTGCTGCAAACGAGAAGGTCCGGGCAATTTTCAATGCAAAAAACTTTGGGCAGAACAATTCGCCTTATTACGGCCTGACACAGACAACCGGGGACTGTGCCATACTAATGTGCGCGGATTTCCAAGATCCGGTGGAACTGATTCCAAGGCTGGTGCATGAATGGGAGAAAGGCTATAAGATCGTAAGTGCGGTAAAGACAACGAGCAAAGAAAGCAGGGCAATGCGGTTCGTCAGAACTTGCTACTATAAGTTAATCAGGAAGTTTTCGCAAGTAGAGCAGATCGAGCATTTTACCGGATTCGGGCTGTATGACCAGTCATTTATACAGGTGCTCAGGCAGTTGAAAGATCCGACGCCTTTATTAAGGGGGATTGTTGCGGAGCTTGGATTTAAAAGAACAGAGATTCCGTATGAGCAGCAGCGCAGGCGGTCTGGCAGGACAAAAAATAATTTTTATACATTGTATGATGTGGCAATGCTGAGTTTTACCTCTTATACAAAGATTGGCCTGCGCCTTGCTACCTTTTTGGGATTTCTGATATCCATTGTCAGTTTTCTTATGGCAGTGATTTATTTTATTTTGAAGCTCCTCTATTGGGATACCTTTATTATGGGGACAGCGCCGATTCTGATCGGAGTATTTCTCTTAGGTGCGATTCAGTTGATTTTTCTGGGGCTTTTGGGGGAGTACATTCTTTCCATCAATGCGCGGGTAATGAACAGGCCGCTGGTAATCGAAGAAGAGAGGATTAATTTTGAACAGGCAAGCGGAGTAAACAAATGAAGAAAAAAATAATACCCGGTCTGCTGCTTGGCGTGATTGCCCTATTGCTGATGCTGTCCGTATATCCGCTGCAACTGTGGAATGGTTCTTATACAGATCAGTATGACAGTTCCCAGGAGACAAATATCCTTCAGTTGTCGGATTCGATTTATGTAAAACAGAATTTTCACGCAAAAGAAATCTACTTAAAGTCGATAGAATTTACGCTGGAAAATATGACAGATCCTTCCGAAGAAGGATATCTGACTGTGATTCTTTCAGACAGTAAAAATAACGTTTTATGGACCGACGACCTGCCGTATCGAACGATAAAAGCAGGAAAGCCAGTAAAGCTCAAAATCAGCCAGCCTTGTGAGCCGGAAGGGAGCTACCGTCTGGAGCTGCGCCCAAGCAGAGGGACATTAGCGGGCGTTCGTATGGTCAGCCAGATCTGGCAGGCGCCAGAAGGGAATGATACTTATGCTTATAATGGCAAAAATAAGGCTGGGGGATTAGCGCTGCGCTACCATTATGCAAAGTACTATCATAAAATTCAGATTCTGATGATCTGGATGGTCTGTATCGCTGTGTTTTTGGCAATGATTTGGCTGTTGTATGACACAGAAGCGGCAAAAGCAGCGGCGGCAGCATTAAAAACGATCAGAACCTGGCAGCAGGTCTGGGTGATTCTGGCACTGGTATCTGCATTTCAGATGAATGCATATCTTTCGGTATATGTAACAGCAAAAAGAACATTGCGGGTGATGCTGCCAAGCTTGGTTTTGTGGATTGTTACTGGAATAGTTACTGTTTGGCTGTGTCGTGCAACAGATTGGAGAAAGTGCCTGCAACGTTGGAAAGCGGGATTATATGAAGAAAAAGAATGGTTTGGTGTGTTGGCTGTATCGGCTGCATTACGGCTTTTGATGTTTGGAAATATTCCAAAGTGGGACGCTGGAGAATATTACTATAGTCTGGGAACCGCTTGTAAAAATTATGCCTTTACCTTTCAGAGCTTTTTTGAAAATTTCAGGCTGTGTACTCATTCAAACTTAGGGTTCTCTTTTATGATGGGGATCGTGGAATTTTTATCTCTGGGAAATCCGAAAGGCGTCTATACATGGAACCTTGTTCTGACGCTGTATGCGCTTTACTGCGTTTATTCCCTTGCGCGGGACTGCTGGCTGCAAGGAACCAAGAAAAGCGCCGCGCTCCTAACACTGGCAGTATCTGTAACGCCTCTTTTTCTGGGAACGTTTTCTTATGTGAATGTGGATTACATGCTGGTGGTGTTCTTCCTTTATGTCTTGTATTTTGTACATAAACAAGCATATATCCTGCTGGCTTTTTCCGTTGTACTGCTGAGCCAGACAAAAGAAACGGGAGTTGTGATTACCGCCGGTTTTTTTGGGATGAAGATGCTGCTGTATTTTGTGTCAGAAAAGGGAAACTTTTTTAAGCGGGTGCTTGGATGTTTTCGAAAATATGATATTTGGGCAGCAGTGCCGGCAGGTGTTCTGTATGGATTACAGATCCTAAAGCTAGGCGGGTTTTCTAACTGGGTGCAATCGGCAGATACACCGGAAGAGATATCAGCGATGGGATGGTCTAATACAGGAATGAATTGTTTTGGATTTCAGCCTGCGTACATATGGTACAAGCTGAAACAGTTCCTGATATTGAATTTTTCCTGGCTTCTTGCAGCAGTGCTTGCAGCAGGCATAACAGTGCTGCTGATACGTGCCATTCGTTCCGGCAGCAAGGGAAAGTGGCACCGTATGCTGGAGCTTGCAGCAGTCATGGCAGCGTTTATGCTGTTTGGTGTTTTATATGTTACCTATACATTGTCCCGTTATAATATTTTGTTTGCGGTATTGCTGGTGATTCTTGCACTGTATGTTTTATATGCAGCGCTGGATGGCTGGCTGGGACAAAAGGTTTTTTATTGTATTACGGGTGTGATCTGCGGACTGCTGTGCATACAGACATTTTGGAATATTGACCTGGTCTCCAGTCATATCTTTCAGGAGGTTTCTATTGGAAGCGGACATACCATGTTGTTTGCAGATTTTGGACAAGGCTATTTTGGAGATGCACTTGTAACGAACTATCAATACAACTGGATAGACAAGGCTTATAACAAGATGCTCAAAGAAATGGACTATGATGCCAGGCAGAACCTGATTCTGACAAGGCGGCAACTGCTGGGCACGCATTTGGACGGCAATACCGGACATTATGAAGTACAGTGGGATACGGCGAAGAAAAAGCGCGTCATCAGCCACAGCGGTCAAAGCAGATGGAAAGACATTTGTGTGGATACAGTTGCAAAAACATTTTCACAGCTTCCGTTTCGATATATTCCTTATCACGTGCCGGATACGATACGCCAGCAATCTGCAATGGTATTCCTTCCTTACTATGAAGAAGAGGAGGGCAAATATCTGGAATTGTATGACAGATATTGTTATACAGCGCCGGTGCAGACAGCCCAGGCATATGGCGGGACGATCTCCTGGTATCCGCTGTTAAAAAAAGATCAGTACAGTTATTTGTCATTGGGAGATCTCAAAGATGCTCTGCTTGGCAGAGACAGCAAAGAGACCGGGGAAGGTGCGCTCGCTGCCGGGGACAGCGTACAGGATCTTAAAATCGGTGATTGGAACGAGGCATTTTATGAGCAGCTATGCAAAGCCGGCTGGTCAGAGGAAAAGATCCGCGAATATGATGCATACATAAGACTTGGCACATGTGTTTTAAAGGAAGAGGAAGAACACAGGAAAGTGATCCGGGATATGGATGTGATTACTATGAAACTGGAAGTATACAGTATGGATGGGGAACCATTATCTACGGAGTATGTAGGTAATTGTTTTAACAACAAATATACGGATGTCGCCGTTGGAACTGGTGATTTGCTGCCGGAAGTAGAAGATGCCTTGAAAGGCGCCAGAGTTGGAAGTACAGTCCAGGCAGAGGTTACAATACCAAAGGACTACCCGGCACTTTTTGCATATGCAGGACAGAAGCTGCGTTTTGTTATGAAGCCGTTGCAAATTACCGGGTTTATGGAGCCGGACAGAAAAAATCAGAAAGGGCTTTCTGCAAATGCGGAGGAAACCGTATGGGGATATTACAGAGACCAGGCGATGAAACAGCTTCTGCTGGAAACGGTGCATTCCAGTTTTGATTATGACCCAGCGCGTCTTAAAAATGAGCAAAAGCAGTTGAAGCGTTATCTGGATGCTTATCTGGCTGCCTGCAATATCACGCAGGAGGAGTTTTTGCGGGAATATTTAATGGTTTCAGAAGAAGAATTTGAGATGCTTAAAACGGAACTGGCAAAAGCGTCGATCCGAGCCAGTCAGGTAAAAGCGGTGGAAGAGTACCGGATGTACCAATTCTATAAAAGGGGAAAGGACGGCTTTTATAAGGGAAGCGGCTTATATTCGGATGGATGGATGTCTGATACCGGGCGCTTATTTGTGATGAATACAAAAAAACATCATAAGGTAACGGTAAAATATTATGCTTCGGATCGTATGGAAGGAGAAACAATCGAAGTATGGAAAGACAATACATGTATCAAAACCTGGAAAATTCGCTCGGGAATACATGAGATTGTATGGGAACTGGGAGCAGAAACAGGTGAAAAGTATGATATCAAAATGTCGTCTTCTTTTAATCCGCAGCAGGAAGGAAGCGGAGAAGATGTACGTGATTTGTCCATTCGCCTGGATCGTATTCGGATTCATTAAATGAAGGAAGGGAAAGTTGGTGTACAGGTATTATGGTGCGAAGAAACAGTGGCTTGACATCGGATATTCTTAAGGCGGCAGCGGCAATGATGGTTTTTCTGCTGCATGGAAGGATCTTTTTACCAGCAGCAGACCAGATGACAGGATGTTTGCGCTGGATCACGTATTTTCCAGCGTGGGGGGGGGTATGGCTCTTTTTAATTTTGTCGGGATATGGGATCGGTATGGGTTTTTTTCAGAAAAAGTATCTAATAACCAGGCAGGATGGAAAAATCCAGATAAAAAGAATCATTCGGTTTTATCTTGGAAGGCTGCTTAAGATTGCACCTTTTTATTACTTGTACTGCCTGCTGTTTGAGGTTTTTTCCGGGCAGTTCTTCTTCTGGCAGAATCCAGTGATTGGTTTTCAGATGTTAACGTTTACTTTTAATGGCAATGGCGGGATTAATGGGCTGGGGCATTTATGGTATTTATCGATGGCTGTGCAGTTGTATGTATTTATGCCGTTGCTTTACATTGGCATAGAGTTTTTGTGTAAAACAGGAAAAGCGTTTGCATTTTTGTCCATAGCTGTGATTATGTCTGGGATGGCTCTGCGTGTGGCTCTCTATCAGGCTGGGAGAGACTGGTATTCGCAAATCTATACAAGCTGTCTGGTGAATCTGGATCTTGTGGCAGCAGGAATGCTGACGGCGAAGGCAGTGAGCAGTGGTGTGATAGCCATAAAAGAACATGAAAAAGAAAGAATCAAAATAGCAGGAGTAGTTGGTTTTACTGGGCTTATTTTATATAACTGCTATATTTATGCGGCGGGTACGGAAACCGGGTTTTTTGTTTATCGATGTATACTTCCTTCTGCATATATTGTGATCTGTATGCTGCTGCTGTCTGTTTCTACAGGCAGCAGATATGGAGCGGACACAGAGATCGTACGAAAAGCAGAAACGGTTGTTGCACGTACTGTGCGGTGGTTTTGCGGGTGTTCTTTTGTTTTTTATGTATTCCATATCAGTGTTTTGGATTATCTGAGCAAATCGATTGCTGCAACCGAGTGGTTTTTAAACATGCATCCAAACAGGCAGTATTTTTTGTTTTTTGCAGTGGCTCTTGTGATTCTTTTGCCGCTATCGGCAGTGTTTACACGATGGAATGCAGATTTGGTCGGATACCTGAAAAAAATGAGCAGATTTGATACGGGCTGATTTTATTAGGAAAGGCGGAACTATTTATGAGTTTAAGTAAAAAACGAATCGTTTTTTTACTGGTTATGCTGTTGGCAGGAAGCTTGTTTACGGTGATTTATCTTGCAGTGACAGGAAACGGGGTACAGAAGTTCACAGATGTAGTGATAGAATATACCGCGATCTTTGCCAGCAATAAGTCGGCAGAGCGTAATCTTGTGTTTTATTTAATTTTTGCAGGAATTGCTGCTTATGGAGTTTATTTTTTCTGCTCCTGCAAAAAGCAGGGTGGTGGGGTGCTGGAAACAGAAGTGGATTCTGTAGAACGCAGTAATATATGGATTTGCATTTTTGGGGGCATGGCTGGAATTTCTTATTTTGTATTTGCAAATATAAACGCTGTGCTGATAGTCTCGTTAATTGTAGTTTTTATTGTTTTATTGATTGACCGGACGCTTGTTCTGTCAGGATTTGTTTTTTATTATATGAATATTTATGCTGTATATGGTTTGTACCGTGTGTATGTATTTGCAGGTGGGGAACAGTCTTTTACAAGTATAGAGGCGGCTCTTTTTGTAACGGTTGTGATGCTTGGAATTTTGCTGCTGGCAAAGAATAAGCATCAAGCTTTACTGCGGGGATGTCTGACAGGACAGATGCTGATACCGGCAGTGCTGCTTGTCTATCTGGCATCTAAATATAAGTATCAGGATGAAATGGTTGTAATACCAGTTCCGATGCAGGTAAGGGTACTAATTTTAGTATTACTGATTTTATTTTTGGCAGAAGACATATGGGTCTTGAAAAAAGGCTGGAAAACAGCAACAGATTTAAAAAATGTAATTAGTTTTGGAACGTGTGTCTGTATTATGGCGTTTAACAGATTCAGTGGCACGGGTGCAGTGATTTCGAGCGATACGCATCATCCTTTTGAGAATATTATCGGGTATTCACAAATCTTTGAGCTTGGACAGAAGCCGTTTTCAGAATACATTCCAGTATCTGGTATGTATTCTGTAGTTCAGGGAGCTGTTTTTCGTTACTTTGGGAATGGGCAGGCAGGGAATTATTATATTTCAGAGAATATTTTTTATTTACTTGTGGTGCTTCTTGTGATTGTGCTGCTATGGATGCAGGTAAGCAAGATTTGGGTTTTTTTGATTTCACTTCTTTTTTATATGATGGATTACAACCGGATAGTATTTATTCTGCCGGTTATGCTTTTACTGGTGATGCCAAAACTGATTACAAAGAAAAATATGTGGTTTTTAGCGTGGTTTTTGACCAGTTTGTTTCATGGATTGTATTATCCGTTGTTTGGTGTGGCGGTATGTGTTGCTTTTTTACCACTTGGTATCTGGCAGATGATTACATATGTGAAATCAGGAGAATTAAGGAAGGATACAAAAAAAGCTGGTTTTTGGGTGTCTTGCGGAGTCTGTATAGTTTTGACTGTGGCTTGTGCGCCATGCCTGGCAGGAACATACAGACACATGAAGGCGATGGCTGGACAGACGATTTATGCAGATGGAATTGCTCGTTTCGGGCAGATCGTGCCAGAATGGTTTTTTCCCTATTTGAATCAATTCCAGGTAATCAGAATTGCACTTTATGATATTTTTTCTTTTCTGATTCCAGCAGGTTTTGTATGGATCATGTTTGCATTGTTTTTAGATATTGCAGGGGCGGGTATTCGGAAGCGCAAATTATGTATTGTACATCCGCAGGCTGCATCTGTTGCTGCATCCTTGGTGATTATGCCGACGATCTGTTTTTCATCTACGGTTGTTCGTTCAGATGTCGGAAGCTTGTATGCGAGAAGCGCAGGACCGCTTTTTGCCGGAATGGTGATACTGCTTGTGATACTGGAGCGATATTTGAAAATCGAAAAAATAAGATATTTTGCTATTTGTACAGCGGTTTTCATACCTACTGTTGTTAATTCAACTGGATTTTTTATGGCAGATTCCAAGTTGGATGCATATGAGATTGTACCAGATGGCTACACATATATACAAAAGGATAAAGTAGAGAAACTGGGAACAGGTTTTCTTGCACAAGAAGTTTATGATACTGTTTCATCAGCAAATCAAGTGTTTGTTGGAGAAGACCGCGCGCAGTCGTATTTTGGAAAAAGAGGCAATTTTGGTTTCTTTTACTTGAATGAAGTAAAAGGAGACGCGACTATGGAGATTGCTGGAACAGTCAGGGGGTTTGAAGCTACACAGGAAGCCGTTGATATTGTCAGAAACAATAAAACTGTGATCGGTAATGATTTGAATCCTTTTTATAATTACTATTTGTATCACTGGCTGCTTACATCAGGAGAATACATCTGGTCTGAGGAAAAGCAGTGCTTTTTGCCTAATGATGAAAATATTGATGTTGCTAAAGTCAGAAACATGCATCAGGAGATATCGTTGTCTTGGGAGGGGATAGACGTTGGAAAATGTGCAGGTGCATTAGGATTGTCAAAAGATTCTTTGGATCAGATCTTTACAGAGAAAAGTACAGAGTTTACGTTGCAGGAGGGAGATAACGGTCTAAAGATCCTGTTTCCGAGTACAATAGATGGTGATGAGGCAGATTATCTATATTTGGAGTTTACTGGTATGGATCAGAATTATCACCATACTTTATATCATTTGAGTGAGGAGCAAGAACAGGCTGAAGGTATCCTAGCAAAACATCTGATGAAGAAAAATTACAATCCGGGAATGCTGGTATGTGTGTCCTGGATGGATGTCAATGGGGAAGAGCACGCTATGTATTGTGCAATGAGCCAGGGAAAATTGATGATTCCGCTTGGTGCAGGTGTAAATTGGCTGCTGCATCCGCATACGCAAATACAAATTTCTGTAATGCAGGACGGGCAGGAGATTTCTGTACCACAGATATCAGATATACAGTTTTTAAAACTTCGTGAGGCAGGGTAGGAAAAAGAAAAAGTAAAGTATTTGCAGGAAGGAGAACATATGGTAATAATTTCAGCAAATAGAGCAATTTCATTAATTCAGGAAGAAATTGCAAAGTGGCATATAGAAAATGAAAACAGAAAACCAGAGCATGTGATTGTAACAGATGAAATCCGCCGGATCAAGCCATTGAATGAGCACAGGGATAATATCGAACAGGTAATCAGGGAATTAACTGTTACAAATACAGAGATGTGGCATGAGGAAGATAAAGTACGCAGCATGAATGATGAGGTTGTTCTAAGAGCGATCAGAAATATCAATCCTTTGAATCAGCATAGAAATGATTTGATGGAAGAAGTAGATGAAATTGTATTGGATAAATTAAATCAGTAATGGAGGATAATCATGGAAACGGTTGGCAGCCTGATTGATAAGCTGAGTATTAATGAGCTTAAAATCTATCATATGACTGAGCAAAGTAAACGGGATGATGTGGATGAAACCTTTCGACAGGATTGTACAGCAAGATTGGCTGTTTTGCAGCAGCAGCGTATAGATTTGCAAGATGAGCTTCAGGAGATGCTGGATGATATAAGCTCAGGGAAAAGGACATTGCGGTTATACAGACAGATGAAAATGTATAACGAAAAGAAGTTCAAGGATTAAGGGAAATTGACAAATAAAAGATAAGTATGGAGGAAAAATGAATCCAGAATATATAATTGTGCAGGCAGGAGGAAAGGGCTCGCGGATGCAGTCTTTGACCAGAAATAAGCCGAAAGCGCTGGTTCCGGTAGATAATTTACCAATGATATTTCATTTGTTCAGAAAGTATGCAGATAAAAAATTCATTGTAATTGGAGACTATAAATATGAGGTACTAGAAAAATATTTGAAAACGTTTGCAGACGTAGACTATCAACTGATATCTGCGTCTGGAAATATAGGCACCTGTGCAGGAATAAAAGAGGCACTTATGTATATACCCCAAAATAAAGAATTTGTATTGATATGGTGCGATCTGATCCTAGCAAACGATTATCAATTTCCAAAAGAAAAAGGTAATTATATTGGAATTGCCAAAGACTTTCCTTGTAGGTGGAGTTACAAAGATGGAAAATTTGTAGAAGAAGCGAGTAGTGAAAAGGGAGTTGCGGGATATTTTATTTTCACGGAAAAAGACATATTAGAGGATGTTCCTGATAACGGTGAACTTGTGCGTTGGATGAAAGATAAAAAGATGCGCTTCGAGGAACAATCCCTTCAGCATACACATGAATATGGATTGTATAGTGAATGGGAAAAACATCCTAAGATGCGTTGCCGGCCGTTTAACAAAGTTGTCAGACAGGAGAATATGTTGATAAAATATCCGGTTGATGACCAGGGCAGAAAATTGGCTTGCCAGGAAGAAGCATGGTATCGTAAGATACAGTCCCTTTCTATGAATAAGTTTCATATGTTAGCCATACCAAAGATTTATCGTTATGAACCGTTAACAATGGAGTTTGTAAATGGAAAAAATTTATATGAATATACTGACATTCCTTACGACCAGAAGGCAAAAATATTAAAACGAATTGTTGACAGCCTGAATGAGATTCATGGGCTTGGAACATCCCAGGCAGAATGGGATAGTTTTTATGAAGCATACATAGGAAAGACAATATCCCGGTTGGAAAAGGTAAAAAGTCTGATTCCATTTGCAGAATGTAGAACGATCAAAATTAATGGAAAGATCTGCCGGAATATTTTTTATTACTGGGAAGAAGTAAAAAAAGAAATTAACAAATATATGCCAGACAGGTTTGTGATGATACATGGAGATTGTACATTCAGCAATATGATGCTGAAAGATGACCAGAATCCGGTTTTGTTTGACCCTCGCGGATATTTTGGAAACACAAAGTTATATGGTGACGAAGCATATGATTGGGCAAAGCTGTATTATTCTGTGATCAGTAATTACGATCAATTTAATCTAAAAAAGTTTACGCTAGATATAGCGGAAGAAGAGGTATATCTCCAGATAGAGTCCAATCATTGGGAAGATATGGAAGATGAATTTTTCAGACTTTTGAAAGAGAAAGTATCCAGAAAACAGATGAAATTATTGCTGGCAGTGATTTGGCTAAGCCTGACAACTTATACATGGGAAGACTATGATTCTATATGCGGGGCATTTTATCAAGGGCTTTTGTATCTGGAAGAAGCGTTGCTTATGTCTGATGAGGGGACAGGCGACAGATATTTTGATGAGACGATCCAAATTATATCAGATGCGCTGCACCGATTGGATATGAATTTGTTTGAAGAATTGATCTTAGAGGCTGAAAAGACGTTGAAAAATGGTCATAAAGTCGTTGTAACAGGACTCGGGAAGAATGTTCCGGTATGTGAGAAATTTGCAGGGACAATGACAAGCCTGGGATTAGATGTGTGTTTTATGCATACGAATACGGCTGTTCATGGAGATCTTGGAATGATAAAAAAAGGGGATCTTGTGATTATTTTAAGCAAGAGTGGCAATACGGATGAGTCTGTATACCTCGCTGAAATCATCAGAAAAAGAAAAACACCGTTAAAATGCATTACATTTTCTAAAAACAACCGATTGGCGGATATTGTTGGGCAGCATAATAACCTGGTAGTTTCTATGAGACATGAAGGTGACTTATGGAACATTGTACCAAATAATTCAACCACATTATATCTGATTATACTTCAGGGACTTGCAATGACGCTGGCTGAAAGAATGCATCTGGATTTGGAAAAAGATTTTGCGCCAAACCATCCAGGAGGAGCGATTGGAAAGGAGCTTGGAAATGTCTCAAATAATTGAACTGTCAGCTTTGGCACATACATGGTTTCTGGATCTGGATGGCACAATTTTAAAACATAATGGTTATAAGATAGACAGCCGGGATACTTTACTGGACGGTGCGCTGGATTTCATGGCGCAGATTCCTGACAAAGATTTAATAGTGTTTGTTACATCTAGAGAGGAAATGTATAGGGAACAGACAGTTTCTTTTTTAGAAGAAAATGGGATACGATATGATGTTATTCTTTTTGGGGCGCCGCCTGGTGAAAGAATCGTCGTAAATGACGAAAAACCAGGAGGGCTTAAAACAGCAGTTGCATTTAATGTTGTCCGAGATACCGGGTTATTGGTAAAAGTGAAGGAGAACCATAACATATGAACAGGAAGGATAAGGGCAGGATTACAGTTGGGCTATGCCTGCTGACCTGGAATGAAATAGAAGGCTGTAAACACGACGTGCCTTTGATTGATAGAGATCAGTTTGACCAGATCTATTGTATTGACGGCGGAAGTACGGATGGAACCTGCGATTATCTGTCCAGACAGGGAATTGAGGTATATAAGCAATCCCACAAGGGATATAATGCTGCTTGTAAAGATGCAGCATTTCGGTGTAGATGTGATGCATTTATTATTTTTCATCCTAAGGGTACGGTTTCAGTGAAAAATATTTATAAATTCAGATCTTATTTTGAACAGGGATATGAATTGGTTGTTGCAAGCCGTATGGGAAAAAATGCGCATAATGAGGAAGATGACAGGATGTTTAGGCCAAGGAAGTGGTTTGTACTTTGGCTTGCTTTGGCTGCAAAGATATTATATCAAACAGAAGGGAATACGGTATGGGATGTGCTGCATGGGTTTCGTGGGATGACACGATTAGCTTTTCGTAAGATGTCTGTTTCAAATTTTCCTATGTCATTTGATATAGAAACATGCTGTCGGGCTTATAAATTAAAAATAAAACGTATAGAATTTCCGGTTTGGGAAAAAAAGAGGATTGCCGGAAAAACGCATTTTAAAGCAATGTCTTGTGGATGGAATTTTATAAAATATTTGTTATGGGAGCTTTCCAGAAAAGATTAGGCTTAAGACGTATAATTGTGATGCTGGTTCCTATACATGTTTTTTAAAATAATGTTGACTGAAAATATAATTTTAAGACGGAGGATAAAAATGATAAAAGAGATTCAACTATTTGTAAACAGCCATGAAATTATATTTAAAGTTCTATTTGTGTTCATTATAGGTATTATTGTGACAGTTAGAACGGTGTATGACTTCAAAGTAAGAGAGCGACAGGAAAGTCCAAGCAAAAGGTCAGTCTTGATTGTAAATATAATATTTGGGATACTTAGCATAGTATTCATACCGCCTCTTATGAATTTTGTGACCTCAGACCATACTTCTGAAAAAAGGGTAAAAGAGATAGAACGTTTGTATGATGATGTAATTGACATGTGCCAAAATGAAGAATTCGATGAAGCGCAATATATATGGAAAAAACTTGTAGATGAGGAACCTGATAATGCTAGATATCGAAATGGATATGCGAATACACTTTATGAATTAGATGATTTTGATAAAGGAATCAAAAATGAGACAGTGGAAAATCAAAACTTGGTTTGTCACAATTAGAATGAAAAGGATCCATAATAATGCAGATTATTTTTTTCCAGTTTATGCCGATAAATATTAGAGTGCATTATTTTTACCTACGGAGGAAAAAAATGAGAGTTGAAACGAATGACTGGAGACCATATGGTAAAATCATTTACCAGAAGCAAAATTTTATAGTCAAACAGGTAGCGATGCTGCCTGAGAAAGCGGCTGAGTATGACGAGGCGCCTGATTATACCTGCTGTCCGATCCAATCCTGGCAGTACACGGATCTGCGTAAGCTGTTTGACGACTGGCGCAAACAGTTTGCCAAAGCATCAGGAAATGGCATTTGCAAGCGCATCCCATGTATCTGCTATCCGAGTGATATGACTTTTCGGTCAGCTTATTTAGCGGGCCTGAAACATAGCACGTTTATGAAGGTTATGAATGATAACTTAAATGGCGGATGGGAAAAGGCCAGAATCACTGCGCATGATACGGTAACAAAGGCAGTCAAATCAAAAGATCTGAAAGAGATTTGCAAAGCGATAGGCTATCCGCCATTTATTATAGCCGCGCTTGGTAAAGCGCTTCTCAAGTTCGAAGACGGAGATGCAATGCCGCTGATCGCCAAGTTTTATGAGGAGCTGATTACCGGTATTCTCTGTGTGCCTGTAGAAAGGATGGATGAACTGGCATTTAAGATTTCAGATAAGACATGGGAGGTAATTGATTCAACGGAATTTAATTATTAGTGTCATTTATAATCAGTTCAGAGACAGTGAAAGGATATGCACACGTCCGATACGTCAAAACTTCTAACGTATTAGATTCGTATTATTTCAGCCTGTCGGTTTTTAGATTGAATTATTTATCCCGAATTTAATTAATTCGAATTGGTGATTTATAGAACTTTATATATAGTTTTAATTTTGATCAGAACCGCTGGAAGAGGGGAGTTCTTGCAGGATTATAATGCCCTGCGGGAAGTTCCCTCTTTCGGCGGTTCTTTTTGCGTTTTCATGAGAGAAGGAAGTCACTGTCGGCATTACCAGTGAGTACTAGGAGTGGTACACTAGAACGATAAGAAAGGGGTGCAGGAGCATTATGGAAGAAAAAAATACGGATAAAAAAATTTTGGGGTATGCGCGGGTCAGCAGCTATGAGCAGAATGAGGACAGGCAGATCATTGCGTTAAAGGAAATGGGGGTGCCTGAGAAACAGATCTATATAGACAAACAGTCTGGAAAGGATTTTGACCGGCCGCAGTATAAGCGGCTTTTGCGAGAACTGGACGAGGATTGTGTGCTGTTTGTAAAATCCATTGACCGGCTTGGACGCAATTACGCGGATCTGAATGAACAGTGGCGCAGGATTACCAAGGAAAAGGGCGCGGATATTGTCGTGATTGACATGCCGATCCTTGATACCAGACGGGAACGGAATCTGGTAGGTACGTTGATGAGCGATATTGTGCTTGCGCTGTTAAGTTATGTAGCAGAAAATGAACGTGTAAATATCCGCCAGAGACAGGCGGAGGGGATTGCAGCCGCAAAAGCGCGGGGCGTAAAGTTTGGCAGGCCGCAGGTGCCGCTGCCGGAAAATTTTGACGAGGTGTGTAAGCAGTGGCGGGAAAAAAAGCTGACACTGAAACAGGCGGCAAAAGCCTGCGGGCTTGCGGAAAGCACGTTTTTTGATAAGGCGAGGGCATTATGATGGCAGGAGACTTTGGAGCGCAGTGGCAAACCTGCCACTGCACTCCCCCGTCTTTACTATATCAGACAGTTCTATCTGCCGTCAGGCATTTCCCGTCTTTGATTACCAGCTTCACATTTAAAGAATCGTCTAAAAGCACAAGGTCTGCCTTCTTTCCGACGGAGATGGAGCCGCGTTCTTCGAAGATGCCAAGGCGTTTTGCAGGATGGATCGTGGCGCAGGCGATGGCTGTTTCTAGTGGGATGTCCATTTGTGTGACAGCCGTTTTTACACATTCCATCAGGTTGGAGGCGGAGCCTGCGATCGCGCCGTCAGAGGCAAGGGTTGCTTTTTTGTTTGTTACGTTGACGTCTAGTCCGCCGAGTGTGTAGCTGCCGTCGGGCATACCAGTAGCGCGCATACTGTCGCTGATAAAAACGACGCGGTCTGCACCAAGCATACGTAAGGTTGCTCTTACGACAGCAGGGTGGATGTGGATGCCGTCGCAGATCAGCTCTGCGTATACGTGCGGGCTGTCGCAGACAGCGCCGATAACGCCTGGCTGTCTGTGTGTGAAAGCAGGCATGGCGTTGTACAGATGTACGGCATGGTCGGCGCCTGCGTCAAAGGCTGCCTTGGCGGTGGCGTAGTCTGCGTTTGTGTGCGCTAAGGAGATATGGACCTGGTCTTTTAGCTGTGTGATAAACGAGACAAAGTCAGGATTGCATTCCGGCGCAATGCCGATCAATTTTACTAGCCCGTCCGAAGCTTCGATAAATTCCCGTGCGGTTTGCGTGCTGCACGATACGATATGCTGCGGGTCTTGGGCACCTTTTTTGGCGCTGCTGATAAACGGGCCTTCCATATTGATGCCGACAAGGTCGGCATGTGCGCCGCTTGGCTGGCACTGGTTTTTGTATTCGGCTGCGGTGCGCAGGATGTTTATAAGATCCTGCTTTGGCAGCGTCATGGTCGCGGGGCAGATGGCGGTAATGCCTGCGCGCGCTTCATATTGTGCGATGCTTGCAAGTGATTCGAGTGTGCCGTCGCACAGGTCGTGTCCGCCGCAGCCGTGCAGGTGCAGGTCGATCAAGCCTGGTATGGCATAGCAGCCGTTTGCGTCAATGACCGTGTGCTCGGTCGTCTGACTGGAGAATTTGCCGTCCTGAATGTATAGTTCTCCTTTTTGAAATGCCTTCTGTTCGGTGTAGATTATTGCGTTTTTGATAATCATAATTGAGCTCCTTTCTTTTTATATATTTTAGCATATTTTGTATTATTATTCCCGGCTTTTTTTGCTATTTTTCCATATTTTTGTGTTTTTATATTTGGAAAACGGAAGCTGATTTTTTTGTAGTATTTTACAAAGATTTAACAACTTCTTTCAGAGAAATTTGTTGAAATTTTATAGAAAAAACCGTATAATTAGAAGTGGCAGGAGAAATAAAAAAACTTTGATAATGACGAAAATGCCATATGCATCAGCCAATCTTATGGAGAAGGAGAAGAAAAGCAAAATGAATATTTTAAGGACAAAAAACTATGAGGAAATGAGCTACAGGGCAGCGGGGATCGTATCTGCGCAGATTTTGTTAAAGCCGGACTGCGTGCTGGGGCTTGCAACGGGATCTTCGCCGGTAGGCTTATACAAGCACCTGATTGCACAGTATGAAAAGGGTGAGCTGGATTTTTCCAGAGTGACTTCAATTAACCTGGATGAATACAAAGGGCTTGCGCCGGATCATGAGCAAAGCTACCGCAAGTTTATGAATACCAATTTGTTTGACCATGTCAATATCGACGTATCCCGCACGTTTGTGCCAAACGGCATGGAGGAAGACAGTGCAAAAGCGTGCAGCAGCTACGACAGCAGAATCGAAGCGGAAGGCGGGATTGATTTACAGCTTTTGGGCATTGGCAATAACGGACATATCGGCTTTAATGAGCCGGCAGAAGCATTTGCGACAGGCACGCACTGCGTGGAGCTGACACAGAGCACGATCGAAGCAAATACAAGATTTTTTGCAAGTGAAAAAGATGTGCCGCGTTATGCTTATACGATGGGCATCCGCAATATTATGCAGGCACGCAAGATTCTTTTGATCGTAAGCGGCAAGGCAAAAGCACAGGCACTGCGGGATGCAGTCCGCGGCCCGGTAACGCCGAAGATGCCGGCATCAATCTTGCAGCTTCATGCGGATGTGACGATTGTGGCAGATGAAGAAGCGCTTTCACTGCTGGATGAAGGCCGCGTATAACAGTATGTAACAGAAATCGGAAGTCCTGGGCAGCCGGGACTTCGTTTTTTATGTATTTGTCAGTATTTTGGGAAAATTAAGAAATAATTTCGATTTGTTTTATGGACGGATTGCTGTAAGCTTTAATAAGCAAGATCGGAGTTCCTGCTTTATCACGGATCGTGGTTTCGATCATAATAATCGGAGTTCCCATTTTCATATTGAGCTGATTGGCGTATTTTTCTGGTATAAGCATCGGAAAAAATTTTTGGGTCATTACGCCGTCTTTTGTATACTGTTTCATATCCAGCAAGTCGTCTAAATCTTTCATCACGACGGATTGTACATTTTCGAATGGAAAATAGATTTCTTCTACGGTTACCGGCTGCTCCTGTTCGGAAAAAACACGCACGACCCGCAGGATTCTTTCGTGGTCAAGCAGATTCAAAGCTGGCGCGATCTCAGGAATTGCCCGAATGTTAAAATATATAATCGTATATTCTGAGTCGTGTTCGCTTTTCAGTACTTCTGCGGCGGTATTTTTTTTCAGGAGACTTTTGTCTGCGACAAAAGTCCCCTTCGTTTTGTTGCGATAGAGAAAGCCCTCCGCTACCAGCTCGTTTACAGCGTTTCGGACAGTCATCCTGCTTGTATGGAAAATTTTTGATAATTCTCTCTCAGATGGAATCGGTGAGTTGATCGGTGCGTTTTCAATTTCTTTCATCAGCCATTGCTTTATTTCCAAATAGAGCGGAGTAACCAAGTTCTTCATCTCCTTCGCAGTATTTACCCGTTAATAAAGCGGAATGTCCGCCAAGGTTCTAAATAGTTCAGAAGCATCTTTTCATTTTCAGGTATATGCCCAATTACATTTTTTTTGCCGTCGTTTGGCAGATCTTTTAGGATAATATGGAGTTCTCCTTTATAGCGTGTATAATTGTCATTTAAGATCACAACATCTCCCGGCACCATGTCTCTTGTATTTTGCGGCGGGATACTCGAAGAAGCATAGGCGATCCGCGGCTGTGTGCTGCGAACCATATATTCGCTCATGTCACCCCGGACGAAATGGCTGGCTTCAAATAAAATCTTGTGTTCCGTTTGCGACAGTTCGGCTTCTTTTTCTATCCGAAAAGAAAGCACCTGAGGATCAGCCGCGGTTACCTGCTGAAATTCTTCTTCGGAAGCATAGCAGTTTGCAAAAATAACGGTATCAACCATACCGTCTGCAAAAAAGTGGCGTGCAGCTACGTCTGCCGGAAGATCCCTGTGCATTTCCAGTGTGCACATGCCGTCGTTTACCTGCCAGGGACCAAAAGTATCCGGTTCCTGGGAATTGATAAATACAGAGACAGGCAAGCCTGCTGCTTTGATATTTTCCGCGCATTTTCGGAAATGGTCATAGCTGATGCCTGTATATCTCTGCGGATAAAAATTAAAACAGGTAGACAGTTTATCCTTTTTTGGATGGTGGCACATGATGTTGTCAATATATCGGTCGCCAAATCCCGCGTTGATTTCAATCGTAAGCCCCTGCGGGTTATAGGTCATCATAGCTTCTTTATGGGAATCAAAACATTCGTCCAGACGGATACCGTCTGCACCCAGCTCCTTAAAAAAGGACAGGTCGCCATAAGAAGCGCCTAAAGCCTGGAATACAGATGGCGCCGTGTCCAGCATGACTTGCATGTCGTAGCTGTGGGCGAGGGCGATGCTTTCACGGAAATGATGGTTGATTTTTTCCCGGCTTCCTTCTACGCTGAGCAGACAGGTAAATACATGCTTACATCCGTATTTTGATGCCAGCTTTAAATATGCGGCATCCTTTTTTTGGTCAGAATGTCCGGGATAGATTGAGATTCCTAGTTCCATAGTCACTCCTCCTTATCGGCCAGCATCGATTGCGCTGGTGATCCTTGTCTGATATAGGATTCCATGTTATGAAGCATACGCGCCATTTTTTTCTTTGCCCTTCGTTTATAAAGGGCACCGACCACTTTGTAATTTAAGTTATGGGACGCTGATTTACCAGAAAAATCTTCTGTATAGGTAACGGTTATTTTTTCCTTTTCCAAGGACTCTATGACATATGATATCATATTCTTTCCGGTTGCACAAGTAAATTCTGCGGCATACACACGTGGTGCGTCAAGCTCTGTTATTTTGACCTTCACATCGCCGCTGCTTCCTAGTTTGGATCTCATTTTCTTGGTATATTGGTATCCTTTGTGGAGCTGCTGTTCCGTCAGGTTTTTATCCGCTGCCTGTTTGATATCGTATATCGCGGATGTTAAAATCTGCTGGAAAAAGGAGTCCGCAGATACACCCAGTGTTTCTTTTACCGTAATCATGATGCTTGCCTGCGCCTCCTTTATTCTTCATCGGGGTGGTTTTCCTTTTTTTTCCGTACGATTGCGATCACAGATAAAATCACCACAAGGCACCCGCCCAGAAGCGCCTGGGCAGGTGCTTCTGCCTGTGGGGACATCATAATGATCAAAAAACCAATCCCCAGAAAAAACGTTTGCCAGGAACCTGCTTTTTTCATAACATCGACTTCCTATTCTATGTTTATTTGCGGCTAGTTTATTTTTGATAAAGCTTTTTGCTCAGTGCGATAAATTTTTCTGCAAGAATTTTAAAGCCTTCTGCGCTCATAAGCTGGTCTTCTGCATGTACTAAAAGCAGCATAACGTCGGTTTTTTCACCAGCCGCTTCTTTTTGAACCAGCTCGGCATGGGCGTTGTGTCCGTTGACAAAAAACTCCTTGCCTTCTTCTATTTTTTTGGAAGCTTCTTCAAATTTGCCCTCAGTTGCAAGATCAATGGCTTCTACATAGCATCCTCTTGCTGTTCCTACGTTTGAGATAATCTCAAAACAGATCAGTTCCATACCTTCCATCGTATAAAGTACCTCCTTAACATCGGTTTCATTTAGATAGACTCTTTTTCCTGTACCCGGTTTGCCAGTATCACAAACGGCGTCCAGATACAGATCGATACCGCCAGATTTAAAAACGCAACCAGCGAAGCAAAGATATTGCCGCCTGTTGAAAGAAACGCGTAAATGCCGATCGGCATTACCCAAGGCACCTGGATAAATACTGGCGGGATAATTCCTGCTGCGGTAAACGCGTATGCAATGACTGCGCACACTGGAGCAGCGACAAGCCAAGGAATAAAATAAATCGGGTTCAATACAATAGGTATACCAAAAATAACCGGTTCGTTGATCTGAAAGATTCCCATTGGAGCGCTCAGCTTTGCGATTGCTTTTTGATCGTCACGCTTTGAAAAGATGAAAATAGCGATAATAAGCGCCAGCGTACATCCAGATCCGCCTGCCATTGTATAAGCGTCAAAAGAACCACGTGTCCAAAGGTACGGCATCTCTTCTACCGAATGGGTTGTATTCCAGATCTCCAGGTTGGAAAGCAGCGCTGGTGTATAGACACCTTCGGTAATCGGTGCCAGCAGGTTGGAACCATGCAGGCCGAAGAACCAGAAAAGCTGGATTAAGAAGGTGACCAGTATGACACTGAATATACCCTGTGAAAGTCCAAGAAGCGGCTTTTGAATCCACTCGATAATCAGGTCGTTCGGGTATAGACCAGTGATCATAACACATAGCTGCGTCAGGATACCAAACGTATAGATTGCGATGGTGCCAGGAATAACAGAAGCAAATGCGTTGCTTACCGCAGGAGGTACAGAAGCAGGAAGCTTAATCGTTACTTTTTTCTGCATCAGCTTGACATAGATCATCGTGGAAATCAGGCCTGCGATCAAGCAGGTAAACAGTCCGCCTGCTCCCGTAAATGCCTGGCTCATATAGCCCCATCCGCTTACGCCGTTTAAGATCACGCCGCCTGCGCCGTCCGAAACCGCGTTCAGCCCGGCGCTTGTCAGTACGTCGAGAGAAGCGTCTGACACGCCTGGAAGCGCATAGTCAAAAACAGCACTCTGATTCATACAGGTTACTACTGAAGAAAAAGCAATGACGCCGCCTGCAATCGGGTTTACGTCATAGGATTTTGCCAGATGATAGCCAAACGATATTGTAAATGCCATACCTAAAATTACGATCGAGCCAAAATAAACATTTCCGTTAACGCTGATTAGCGGAGTCATGGCAGAAACAAAAGCGTTTCCTTCTCCAAACCATTCATTTGGCAAATCCCGGAAAAATACATTTAACAATACAGCGATACTGCCGACCATCGTTACAGGCATGATTGCGATAAAGCCGTCACGAATCGCAATCAAATGACGCTGGTTTGCAATTTTCGCTGCAATTGGCATGAAATGAAGTTCCATCCAATTAATAAAAGCGTTCATAAATTACCCCCTATTGATTCCGTTTTCTCGCTGCGTCTGTGTGATCACAGAGCCGTATCAATTCACACAGACGCAGGAGGAAACCTGTGATGAAAACGTTAAATTACCGATTCCACATGCTGCCAGCGGCACTTATTCCATGCCAAGGAGCTTTAATGCCTGTTCCAGCACCTTTTCTCCGTTCATGGAGCCGTATGCCATCATGTCGATGACTGCAACAGGCTTGCCGTCTGCAATGCCCTTCATCTTACCCTCAAGGAAGCGTACCTGAGGCCCAAGCAGCATAACGTCCGCTTTTTTGATGTTTTCAGCGGCATCTGCATCTGCGACCGCCCAGATTTCCGCTTCGATTCCCTTTGCTTCAGCAGATTCCTGCATTTTTTTCACAACAAAGCTTGTGGACATTCCAGCAGAGCATACGAGTAAGATTTTTACCATGATAAATTCCTCCTTCTTGTTTGGTTGTTATATGTATATACCACTCATGAAAAATATCATAACACATTTGGAATTATTTTCAAAGGATTTTTCTAAGATCTCTAAAAAATAGTTGTTATGACCATAAAAGACGGTTGTTTCGTTGAAAAAACGCATATGATTTTGGAAATTGTTGTGCAATTTTACCAATTAACAGAATCGCATCAAATCATATGGACATTTTTGGGATTCAATGATACGATAAAAACATGGTATAGACCGATAGATAGCACATATTTTTGAAAGGAGACGAAGTATGAAAAAGAAAGAATCTGTTAAAATCGTAACGATCGGCGGCGGCAGCAGCTACACACCGGAACTGGTAGAAGGGTTTATCAAACGCTACGATACCCTTCCGGTACGCGAGCTTTGGCTGGTAGATATCGATCAGGGGCGTGAAAAACTGGAAATCGTCGGTGCGCTGGCAAAGCGAATGGTAAAAAAAGCCGGAGTGCCTATGGAAATTAAATTAAGCTATGACAGAAAAGAAGCGCTTGCCGGCGCGGATTTTGTGACGACGCAGATGCGGATCGGGCGGCTTGCGGCACGTGTGCTGGATGAAAGGATACCGCTTAGCTACGGCATGATCGGACAGGAGACAAACGGCGCCGGCGGCATGTTTAAAGCGTTTCGTACGATTCCTGTGATTTTGGATATTGTAAAAGATATGGAAAAGCTCTGTCCAGACGCATGGCTGATTAACTTTACGAACCCGGCGGGCATGGTGACAGAGGCAGTAATCCGATATACAGGCTTTCAAAAGGCGATCGGGCTTTGCAACGTCCCGGTCAATATGGTAGACGGTTTTGCAAAAATGCTCGGCGTCAAAGAACAGGAAGTCACGATGGAGATCCAGGGAGTGAACCATTTTATCTTTGCGACGGATGTGTTTGTAAATGGGGTGTCCAGGTTCGAGGAGCTGTTGTACAAATACGCGAATTTAAAGGGTGAAGATACGATCCAGATGAAAAATTTTGTCTCCCTGCCGTATTCTCCGGCGTTTATCCAGGGCATTCAGGCGATTCCATGCCCTTACCACAACTATTATTTCTTTACAAAGGAACAGCTCGAAGAAGAGCTGGGACAGTTTCAAAAAGGCACCGTACGCGCAGAAGTGGTCAGCAAAACAGAAGCGGAGCTGTTTGAGCTGTATGCAAACGAAGAACTCGATGAGAAGCCGCAGCAGCTTGCAATGCGGGGCGGGGCAAAGTATTCGGACGCAGCCTGCAGCCTGATTCAGTCTATTTATAACGATACAGGGGATATCCAGTATGTGGATGTAAGAAACCGCGGGGCGATTTCCGACCTGCCTGAGGACAGCGCCGTAGAGGTTGCGTGCCGCATTACGGCAGACGGGCCGAAGCCTTTGGCGACAGGAGCGCTGAAGCTGCCGATCAGCGGGTATGTGCAGATGATGAAAGCTTTTGAGCGGATGACGGTGCAGGCGGCAGTGACAGGAGATAAAAATCTTGCAGTCGCAGCGCTGAATGTCAATCCGCTTTGCCCAAGCGACGCGCTTGCAAATGTAGTAGTTGATGAACTGTTAAGGGTACATAGAGAGTATTTGCCGCAGTTTTTTGCCTGAAGGTATAAACTATTCCATGTCTGGACAAGCTAGATGCAGTAAGATAGGAAATTATTAAAAATCAAGCTGCATTGTGCAGCAAGTGACAGGAGGAATGTTTTATGATGCATGGTTCTACAGACAATCAAAAATCTAAGCCGCTCACAGGAGCTGACAACAAGCGCCTTGACAAAGTCTCGCAGTCTGACAGTGAGTCGACTGCGGCGTGGGCGGGTACCGATTACTATGCTCCAAAGTCCTACGTTTCTGTGCCAAAGACGAGCGCAGTCGAGGATGCCAAGGAATGGGTCGATAACGGCAGCAGGCTGTAGGAGGGAGCATATGGGAAAGATCAAAATGACGGTTGACGGCAATACTGCCGCAGCTTATGTCGCATATGCGTTTACGGACGTGGCGGCGATTTATCCGATTACGCCGTCTTCTACAATGGCAGAAGTGGTCGATGAGTGGGCGGCAAACGGCAGAAAAAATATATTCGGGCAGATCGTAAAAGTCGCGCAGCTCCAGTCTGAGGCAGGAGCTGCGGGTGCGTTTCACGGCTCTTTGCAGGCGGGCGCGCTGACGACGACGTTTACGGCATCGCAGGGCCTGTTGCTGATGATCCCGAATATGTTTAAAACAGCCGGGGAGCTGCTTCCGGGCGTGTTTCATGTCAGTGCCCGCTCGATTGCGGCACAGGCGCTGAATATTTTCGGCGACCACCAGGACGTAATGGCGGCAAGGCAGACAGGCTGCGTGATGCTGGCGTCCGGCTCGGTGCAGGAGGTCGTGGACTTGGCTCCGGTGGCGCATCTTGCCGCGATCAAAGGGCGCCTGCCGTTTATTCATTTTTTTGACGGCTTTCGCACGTCGCATGAAGTACAAAAAATCGAAGCGCTTTCTTATGAAGATCTGGGCAGGCTGATCGACCAGGAAGCGTTGCAGGCATTCCGCGACCGCGCGCTGTCGCCGAACCATCCGGTGACAAGGGGAACGGCGCAGAACCCGGATATTTACTTTCAGACGCGTGAGGCATGTAACCCGTTTTATGAAAGGATCGTGCCGATCGTCGAGGAGTATATGGCAAGGATCAATGAGCTGACGGGCAGAAGCTACGGGCTGTTTCACTATTACGGCGACCCGCAGGCGAAGCATGTAATCGTGGCGATGGGCTCTGTGTGCGGTACGATCGAAGAAACCGTTGATTATCTGAATGCGCAGGGAGAAAAATGCGGCCTTGTAAAAGTGCATCTGTTTCGTCCGTTTTCGGCAGAGCATCTGCGCAGGGCGGTGCCAAAGACGGCGGAGCGGATTGCGGTATTAGACCGTACAAAAGAGCCGGGTGCGCCCGGAGAGCCGCTTTATATGGATGTCAGAAACTGCTATTACGGCACCGATGCCGAGCCGCTTATTATCGGCGGACGCTTTGGGCTCGGTTCTAAAGATACGACGCCGGCGGAGATCAAGGCAGTCTTTGACTATCTGAAAAGCCCGTCGCCAAAGACCGGATTTACCGTTGGCATCGACGATGATGTGACGCATACGTCTCTTGCGTGCGGCGAGCGGATTATTACGGCAAAGGCAGGGACTGTGCGGTGCAAATTCTGGGGCCTTGGCTCGGACGGCACAGTCGGCGCGAACAAGCAGGCGGTCAAGATTATCGGAGAGCATACCGAGCAGTATGTGCAGGCGTATTTTGCCTATGATTCCAAAAAATCAGGCGGGCTTACGACGTCGCATCTGCGGTTTGGCACGCAGCCGATTAAATCCGCGTACCTGATCGACGAGGCGGACTATATCGCCTGTCATAACCAGTCGTTTGTCGGCAGCTATGACCTGCTGTGCGGCTTGAAACAGGGCGGCACATTCGTATTAAACTGTATGTGGGACAGCGCGGAATTAGAAAAGCATCTGCCAAAAAGCATGATGCGCCAGCTTGCGGAAAAAGAAATCGAGTTTTACTGTATCAATGCGATCAAGCTTGCCGAAGAGATTGGGCTTGGCAACCGCATCAATATGATTATGCAGGGCGCGTTTTTTAAGCTGGCAAAGATCCTGCCCGAAGAAGAAGCAAAAAAATATTTAAAAGACGCTGTCGTAAAGGCATACGGCAAAAAGGGCGAAGCGGTGATCCAGATGAACCATAAGGCGATTGAGCATGGATTTACCGACCTTGTCAAAATCAAAGTGCCGGATCACTGGAAGCAGCTTGATGAAGACGACGGGCAGCACGAAACGGAGGACGGCATCCAAGAGCCGCCGTTTGTAGCGCAGGTGATGCGTCCGATGAACCGCCAGGAGGGTGACGCGCTTGCGGTCAGTGCTTTTCGCGGCATCGAGGACGGTACGTTTCCAAACGGTACGTCTGCCTATGAAAAACGCGGCATCGCGGTCAATGTGCCGGAGTGGAATGTAGAGACGTGTATCCAGTGCAACCAGTGTTCGTTTATCTGCCCGCATTCCTGTGTACGGCCGTTTTTGCTGGATGCGCAGGAAAAAGCAGCAGCGCCAAAAGCGTTTCGGACACAGAAGGCACGGGGCAAAGGGCTTGAGGACTTTGACTTTCGTGTGCAGATTAGTACGATGGACTGTACCGGCTGCGGCAACTGTGCGGACGTCTGCCCGGCGCAGCCAAAAGCGCTTGTTATGAAAAAACTGGCGACACAGACACAAGAACAGGTGCCAAACTGGCGCTATGCGGTCAGCAAGGTTGCGAATAAGGGCGCGCTGTTTGAAGGACGTACGGTCAAGGACAGCCAGTTCAGACAGCCGCTTATGGAGTTTTCCGGTGCCTGTGCAGGCTGCGGGGAGCCGGCTTATATCAAGCTCGTCACGCAGTTGTTCGGCGACCGCATGATGATCGCCAATGCGACCGGATGCTCTTCGATCTGGGGTGCCTCTGCGCCGACGACCGCTTACACGTGCGACCATAACGGACATGGCCCGTCCTGGGCAAATTCGCTGTTTGAAGACAACGCGGAATACGGCTACGGCATGTATCTGGGCGTACGTCAGATCCGGGACGGCATTGAGCAGAATATGAAAGAGCTGCTAAGCAGAGGGCTCGAAACCTCTGCGCCGACGCTGCATGATGCGTTTGCGCACTGGATACAGGTACGGGAAGAAGGCGAAGCGTCGAAAGAAGCCTCCGAACAGGTGCAGGAAGTGCTCGCAAGTATCTTGCGGGAAGACGCGCCGCTTGGCGGGGAGCCGGAGACCGTGCGCTTATTAAAGGAAATACAAAAAAACAAAGACTACCTCGTGAAACGTTCGATCTGGATGATCGGCGGCGACGGCTGGGCGTACGATATCGGCTACGGCGGCTTAGACCAGGTGCTTGCATCCGGCGAGGATGTCAACGTGCTCGTATTTGATACCGAGATCTATTCCAATACCGGAGGACAGGCGTCCAAATCCACGCCTGCCGCGGCAGTGGCAAAATTTGCGGCGTCCGGCAAAAAGTCCGGCAAAAAAGACCTGGGCAGGATGATGATGACGTACCGCAATATCTATGTCGCGCAGGTTGCGATGGGCGCGGATAAGAACCAGACGTTAAAAGCGATCCGGGAAGCAGAGAATTATCACGGGCCTTCCCTGATTATCGCCTATGCGCCATGTATCAGCCACGGGTTAAAGTGCGGCATGGGCAAGAGCATGGACAATATGGCACAGGCAGTCGCGGCAGGCTACTGGCACTTGTACCGTTACGATCCAGACCGGATCAAAGAAGGCAAAAATCCGTTTACACTGGACTCCAAAGACCCAACCGGAGATTTCCAGGAATTCCTGCTTGGGCAGGTGCGCTACGCCGCACTTGCACGCCAGTTCCCGCAGCACGCGCAGGAGCTGTTTGAGAAGACGGCTGCGGATGCGGCTTTCAGATTGGAAGAGTATAAGAAGATGAGCGGGAAGGGATAGGGTGTGCCTGGCAGATAAAAGGATATAAAGAAAAAGCCGTATGACTGGAAGTGGGATTTCAGGAGTGCGGCTTTTTTGAGTTGCTTTGGTTAATTTTTACAGGAAGGGACGCCGGGAGAGAGGATGGGCATCCCCTGGCTGCGTCCGTTCCAGAATGTTAAGAATCCCTAAATATTCTGCTGTTACGCTGTGGCAGTGGACGGTCGCGGCACCTAGTTCGCTGCCTGCTGGCAGCTAAAGGTGCCGCTGGGCTGCGCCCCTGTTTGTTTTGCAGAATACTAAGGGATTCTAAGCATTCTTCCAAAGCCGCAGCCAGGGGATGCCCATCCTTTCTCCCGGCTGCTTTTCGTAAGTGTTACTAAACAAGCTCAATATGGTTTGTTCGCTGTAGTTCGCTTCCGGCTGTTCTTCAAAAGTGTTACGAAAATAAACTCTATGTGGTTTGCTTTGCTCCATTCAGCTAGAAAGTAAGCTTGTAGATTGCCTGGCTTGTGCCAATATTAGTACTACAGAGGATAAGACTAACGAGTAAGTTATAATTCAATTCCCCCCCCGTTTTTTGTGTAAAACAAACCATTTTGAATTTGTTTTAGTACCACATACGAAGAACAGCCAGGAGAGAGGATGGGCACCCCCTGGCGGCGGCTTTGGAAGAATGTTTAGACGCCCTTGGCATTCTGCTGGGGAACCAGGGGCGCAGCCAAGCGGCACCTTTAGCTGGCGGCAGGCAGCGAACTAGGTGCCGCGACCGGACACAGCCACAGCGTATCAGCAGAATGCTTAGGGCGTCTTAACATTCTGGAACGGACGCCGCCAGGGGGTGCCCATCCTCTCTCCTGGCGTCCCTCCCCATGAAACCAAAACAAATACAATGTAAACTCTGACAAATATCCGCACAATATCCCCCAAAAAATGTAAAAAGTTCCCCGATTGCTAATCTTCGTATTTTCTGTTATAATAAATCCAATTATGTAAAAAACTATAAAGAACTATGAAGGAACAAAAGAGCTGTGCCAGGCACTTTTCTTCTGGATGCAGATTTGATGCAGGAAAATGGTATAGAAGTGGTATATTTAATTTAGTATTAACATAAGGAGAATAGACTAACATGGAGAATCTGATTAGCAGGCGGCAGATCACTGCCAGAGTTACAAAGCTGACATGGGAGCGGATCTGGCTCCATCTCGAAGTGAAGGTTGCATTTGCCGAGGATGCGGACAAAGACAGCAAGCTGTCCTTTTACCTGATTAACGGCTTGTTTGAGCCGAAAGCAAAGCTTAAGGTGACCGCGGTCGAAGGAGATACGTATAAGCTTAAGATCAATATTACCAATCCTGGGAACGGGTTATGCCTCCCGCAGGGTACCTATTCAATGGTGATCTGCCAGAAGAAGCGCCAGATGGCAAAGGCAGAGATTGCGGAATCGCTCGTAAAGGATATGAGCAGCGCTTCCAGAAACTTTTTATATGGAGGGCGCGCGAAAGTATATTCGGTGACCTTTTATGTGACCGAAGGGGACGAGGGGCTTCCGTTTATTATGTATGTGCTTGCCGGAGGGCGCACAGGCATCAGTGCTCCGGTCGTACACGCGGCAAAAAAAGGCTTTCATCCAAAGGAGCAGTTAAAAAAGAAATATTCCAAGATCAATAAACCGCTGAAAGTGGATATGTATTGGAAATACCGGAAAAAATATAAGCATAAGAGCAGCAAGCCTGTCGTTATGTTTATGTCGGAGCAGAGTACAAGCATCAGCACCAATTTAAAGGCGGTCAAAGACCGTATGCTTGCACGCGGTATGGACAAGGATTATATTATAGTGGAATCGTACCGTTCCTCGGTGACCAACCCGCGCCAGGGGATTAAGAGCTGGATGGATATGCTCAAAAAGATGGCGATGAGTGATTTTATTTTTCTGGACGACCATGCGCCGGTACTGGACTGGCTGATTTTAGATAAAGATACGACGCTCGTCCAGCTATGGCACGCCGGGGCAGGCTTTAAGTCGTCCGGCTACAGCCGCTGGGGGCATATCGGATGCCCTGCGCCGTATAGCTGCCATAGGCAGTATAAATACGGGATCTCGGGTTCTAAAAATATAGCGCATTTCTTCTCGGAAGTATGGGGCATTAATGATTCGCAGGTGCTTCCGACCGGGATGCCAAGGATTGACGAATATCTGGATGAAGCGTACCGTGCCAAAAAGACAAAGGAACTGTACGACAAATATCCGATGTGCAAAGATAAAAAGGTCATTTTGTTTGCGCCGACCTACCGCGGGACGAACAAGGCAAACGCGCATTATCCGTATGAGCTGATTGACTTTGAGCAGCTTTATAAGCTTTGCGGCGACGAATATGTCGTGCTGTTTAAGATGCATCCTTGGGTAGCTTCCGAGGTGCCGATTGCGGATAAATACAGGGACAGGTTTGTGGATGTAGGCAGATATCCGAATATTAACGACCTGTTTTACATTACAGAGCTGCTGATTACAGATTATTCCTCGAATATTTTTGAATATTCGCTGATGAAAAAGCCGATGCTGTTTTTTGCGTTTGATAAAATCCAATATTCTTTTTCGAGAGGATTCCACCGGGCTTATGAGCAGTCCGCGCCGGGCAAGGTGTGCGCTACGTTTGACGAAGTGTTAAAAGCCATTGCAGAAAAAGATTTTGAATATCCAAAAGTAGAAGAGTATGTGGAAAAGCATTTTGACTATATTGACAGCCATGCGTCCGACCGGGTAATTGACTGGATTATTTTAGGGCAGCTTCCAGAGTCGGTAAAAAAAGACCTGGCGGCAGATGCGGCGATCAATAAAGAGCTGGAGGCGCTGGACTTTAAACCGGCGCAGATTTAATCGGTGCAGTATAATTATGGAGGAAAAACAAATGAATATCGCAATTATTTTTGCAGGCGGCAGCGGCGTCCGTATGGGCTCTGGTATACCGAAGCAGTTTTTGGAGATTAACGGGAAACCGGTGATTGTCCATACGTTGCAGTTATTTCAGTATCACGACGAGATTGATAAGATCTATATCTCGGTGCTGGAAGAATATATCGGGTACATGCAGGAGCTGGTGGATGAGTACAGGCTGAACAAGACAGCAGCGATTATTCCCGGCGGGACGACCGCGCAGGATTCGATTTACAATGCGCTTAAACGGGCAGAGGCGGAAAATCCTGACGATTCGATCGTGCTGCTGCATGACGGCGTGCGTCCGTTTGTCTCCTATGAAGTGATCTCCAACAATATTGCGGGCGTTAAGGAAAACGGCAATGCGATCACGTGTACCGCGTGCTATGAGACGATCCTTCTAAGCCATGACGGGCAGTGTGTCGAATCTGTGCCGTACCGCAAGGATACGTTTGCGGCACAGGCGCCGCAGAGCTTTTACTTAAAAGACATCATAGCGGCACACGATGCGATCCGCGATACGCCGCAGCGCTATGAAAATATGGTAGACGCCTGCACGATTATCCGCAGCCAGGGCAAACAGGCGCATATGGTGCCTGGCAACCGCGGCAATATCAAAGTCACGACGCCGGAAGACGTCTATATGTTCCGCGCGCTGCTCCAGTATAAGGAAAATGAGCAGGCGTTCGGGCTTGGCATTACAAACCGGATTGAGACGCGTATGAATAAACACAAGCACCGCAAGGCATAGAGGTTTTACCGCATAAAAGCAGTGAAACAGGGAAGAATGACAATAGGCATTCTCATGCAGCAGTAACGAATAACAGGATAGATGGAGGATAGGAACGTGGATTACAGGCAAAAAACAGATGCTCCGGTTTTGGAAAGCCCGCAGGACGCGGTATTGCAGGAAGATCTGGAGCAGCTTTTGCAAGACGGGATGGTGCCGTTTGAGCTATTAAAAAACAAGACGGTATTTGTCACAGGGGCGACGGGGCTTTTGGGCTCTCAGATCATTAAGGCACTGCTGTGCAGCAACCGCGTGCTTGGGACAAATACCCGTATTTTTGCGCTCGTGCGCAGCGAGCAGAAAGCAGGGCAGGTATTTGGCGGGCTGCTGTCACGCGGTGATTTGCAGCTTGTGTACGGGGATGTGTCCAAAGTGCCGGAATGCGCGCACGACATAGATTATGTGATACATGGGGCAAGTGCGACAAGCTCGAGGTATTTTGTGACAAATCCGGTAGAGACGATTTTAACGGCCGTAAACGGTACGGCAAATATGCTTGCGTTTGCAAAGCAAAAGCAGGCGAAAGGATTTTTGTATCTGTCCTCGCTGGAGGTATACGGGACGCCGTCGCAGGATGCAGGGCTGATCGCAGAGTCCTACAGCGGGTATATCGATCCGCTTAAGGTGCGCAGCAGCTATTCAGAAGGCAAGCGCATGGTAGAATGCCTTTGTGCTTCTTATACGGCAGAGTACGATGTTCCGGTAAAGATCGCAAGGCTGTCCCAGACGTTTGGCGCGGGGGTGACGTATGACGACGGGCGGGTGTTTGCGGAATTTGCCAGATGTGCGCTCGAAAAAAAGGACATTGTGCTGCATACAAAAGGGCAGACGGTGCGCAGCTATTGCTACACAAAAGACGCGGTAGCGGCGATGCTGTTGATTTTATTAAAGGGGGAGCCTGGAGGAGCCTACAACGTGACCAATATGGATACCAAAATATCCATTGCGGATATGGCGCAGCTCGTATGCGATACCTTTGACAAGGCGGGCATTCAGGTAACATTTGATATGCCGGACGATGTGGAATCGTTTGGCTATAATCCAGAGATGGTCATTGCACTGGACAGTACGAAGCTTGCGTCTCTTGGATGGAAGCCGACCGTGGGGCTTAAGGAAATGTTTACAAGGCTGGCTGCAAGCATGAAGCCTGACAGTGCAGCGGAATGGAGGTAGTAATGAAATATGGAGTATTGATGCATAAGACGACGATGAATTTGGGAGATGATATTCAGGCGTATGCATCGGCGCAGTTTTTGCCGCATGTGGATTATCTGGTGGAGCGGGAAAATATCGATTCGTTCCAATCAGAGGACAACGAGCCGGTCGGCGTGATTATGAGCGCCTGGTGGATGTGGCAGAAGTGGAACTGGCCGCCGGCAGAGTGTATCGTGCCGAAGCTGGTCAGTATGCATATGAACAATTATACTATTTACAGAAAGGCTTCTCCGATCCAGGACGAGTGGCTCCAGGGAATCGGGGGCGATTTTTTCCGCGCAAACGGGCCGGTTGGCTGCCGCGACCAGACGACGCTGGACTTTTTTACGGAACGGGGCTTTGACTGCTATTTCAGCGGCTGCATTACGCTGACGCTTCCAAAGCAGAAAAAGACGAAGGACGCAGGCACGTATGTCTGCCTGGTAGACTTAAAGCCGGAGCTGGAAGCCGCGGCAAGGGAGTGGTTAAAAGACAGCGGGCTGGAGATCCGCGTTATGACCCACCACTGTGATTACCGCAAGTCGGACGCCACGATGGAGGAGCGCTTTGCGGCTGTGGAGGATACGCTGACGCAGTACCAAAATGCCAGGTTTGTCGTGACAAGAAGGCTGCATGTATCGCTGCCGTGCCTGGCGATGGAGACGCCGGTGCTGTCGATTGTCAATATGAATGATGCTGGCAATACGTCCAGATGGGCGCCGTACTATAACTGGGTGCACAATGTGGCGGACAAGGATTTTATTGCCGGGAATATTGATTTTGACTACAACAGCCCGCCGGCAAACAAGAACGAGCATCTGCCGACCAGGGAAGCGCTGACGAAAAGCATCCAGCAGTTTATCGAGGAAACAAAGGACAGCACGCTGCCGATCGCAGAGGTGAAGAAAACCGCGTATACAGAAGAAGAGGCACGCCGCTGGCAAAATGAGCTGATGCACTGGACGCTGGAAAAATGGCTGCACCAGAACCGGGGGCTTTTGGAGGAACGCAACAAATTTAAAAAGAAAGCGGCAACGCTGGAAAAACGCCTGAAAAAAGAAAACGGAGGCGCGCTTCCAGAGGAAATCGCAAAGATCCGCAAGCTGGAGAAGCAGTTGGAGGACATCACGCTCAAGGACTGGGCAAGGGCATACCGGAACAGACATAAGAAAAAATAGAAAGCAGTTTGCAGTAGAAGTTCGGTACTTAGAATAGGAGTTAGGAAGTATTATGAGCAGATTAGGAACAAAGAAGCGGAGCAGGTGGATATCCATGCTGTTAGTAATTGCACTCGTATGGATGAGCTGTCCGCAGGCGGCAGTACAGGCTGTCGCCAAGAAACAAACAGATAAACAGCCGCAGCCCCACACCGCGGCATTTCGGATTATTTCTACGACAGACCTGCACGGACAGGTATCTACCATGCATTATGACACGGCAAGCGAAAAGCCGGGAAGCCTGGCGCAGGTTTATACGCTGATTAAAGAGGCGCGCCAGGAAGTCGGCACCCGCAACACGATGACCGTAGATACCGGAGATTCGGTATACGGTTATGCAGCAGATTATATTAAGGAGAAGTCAGGGGAGGACGCCGTACAGCCGATCTATAAGGCGATGACGATGGTCAACTATGACGCGATTACGCTCGGCAACCATGACTTCGACTATGGATACCAATATATTGACAAGCAGCTTGAGCTGTCCGGGCTTAAGAAAAAATGCGTACTGTCCAATATTGTACTCGCGGACACCGGAGAAACGGCATGGGAAGAGACAAAGATGATCTCAAAGCAGTTAAAGACGAGCAAAAACAAGTCTGTAAACGTAGAGATCGGCCTGATCGGCGTTACCGTTCCGTCGATGTCGTCGTATTCCAACTGTAAGGAAGACCTGATCGCACTGCCGATCGTGGATACGGTAAAAAAGCAGGCGGCTTATTTAAAAGCACAGGGCGCGGATCTTGTAATTGCCATTGCACATTCTTCATTTGGCAATGCAAATCCGGCGGCGGACAGCGATAATGCCGTCTACGCACTGACCAAGCTGGCAAATGTAGATGCCGTAGTAGCAGGGCACGGGCATAAAAATTATCCGTCCACAGACAGCGCGTCCGCGGTTTACTACCGTCTGCCGAATGTAGACAAAAAGACCGGGCTTATGAACGGCAAAGCAGTTACGATGATTAAAGACCACGGTGCGGGAATCGGCATTATCGACCTGAACTTAGAGATCGCGGACGACGGGCAGATCAAAGTCGCAGATGCCGCGGCAAGCCTTCGGATGGTGTCCAAAGATACGCCGTCCAGCAGTGTGATTTTAGAGTCACAGGAGCCTGAGATCGACGTGGTAAACGAGTCGTTAAAAGAAGTTGTAGGAACGTTTGGCTCCGACGACCGCATTAACAGCTATTTTGCACTGCTGGAAGACAACTATGCGATCCAGCTTGTCAATGAGTCCAAGATCCAGTACGGGCTTGCCTACACAGGCGGCGCCGGAAAAAGCATGTACGCGGACTGCCCGGTCGTTGCGATGACCAAATATACGCTCAGCGGCAGCCAGTCGGCAGAGGACAATATCAGCTTAAACGGCAGCATTACGATGAAGGATATCCTGAATATGCAGCAGGATAACCACAATAACAATATTGTCTACTGGATCAGCGGCGCGCAGCTTCGGGAGCTGCTGGAATGGTCGGCAAGCGTCTATGCGCCTGCAAACGGTACGATTGCATCGGATGCGGTATTGCAGCAGCTATTGGAAGAGCGCGGCGCTTCTTCGATCGCAGCGTCCGACTGGCTGGAAGACTGGAGCTCGTTTGCCGTATTTGACGGCGTTGAATATACGATCGACGCGACCCAGCCGGCACGCTATACAAAGTCCGGGGAACAAAAGGATGCTTATGCAAACCGCGTGGTCAGCATGACCTACAACGGACAGCCGATTACAGACGACCAGAGGCTGATTTTGGTCAGCCATACAATTCCTGGCAATACGGATGCGACAGGCGTGATTTCTTCGCAAAAGCTGCTTGGAAAATCAGACCTTGCCTATGTGCATCTTGCGAAATTTATCAGACAGCAGCAGGAGTTCGGCAATTTATCTGTCGATACCGACCACAACTGGAACGTTAAGTTTGATACCGACCGTCCTTATGTCGTGCGTTCGAGCGTCTTGTCACAGACGGACGCGGCAATGCGCCAGTGGTTCCAGGGACTGTTAAGCAGCAACGAGACGTTTGCGTATTACCTGGCACAGTTTATCGAAGCCGGAGAGATGGAACAGGCAGACACCTTAAAGCCGATGCTTGTCGTTTCCGCTACGGCGTCTGAGGAGACTAAGCTGCCGGTAGATATCAAGGTACAGGCAAACGATCGTTCCGGCATTGCACAGCTTAAGTGGACAGCGGGACAGGAAGCAGCAGACAGCGCGGTATGGGAAACAGCCGAAAACGTTACGCGCGGATATTTCACCGTACAGGAAAACGGCGTTTATTCGGTACTGGCACAAGATCCGTCCGGCAACCGGATTGTAAAATATATCCACATTACAAATATCAACCCGGATGCCGTCGATGCGCCGACCGTAAACAAGATCAGCAATAAAGTATCATCCGTTACAGGTAAGGCAAAGCCGGGCCTGACCGTGCATATCGATGCAAACGGCAATACGTATGAAGCACAGGCAGCAGAAGACGGCACCTACACCTGTACGGTAGAGCGTATGCCGGCAGGAAGCATTGTATCGGTATACTGTACAGATGAAAACGGCAAACAGAGCAAGGCGGTTTCTACAACCGTATTTAAAAACGGGCCGGATGCTCCGGTAGTCAGCTCCTATACGAATAAATCAGAGAAAGCCAACGGCTACTTTACAGGGTCGTCGGTTGCAGTCGTAGCGGTAATAGGGTCCAATGTCTATGTATCTGCGCAGGACAAGGCATTGTATGAAAAATCCGAATTGTACAGCAAGTCAAGAACCATCAATACGGTAGAATGCACACTGTCTCGAAATAATTTTGAGATGGCGCTGCCGGTACAAAACGCAGGCGTATCTGTAAAATTTGTGACACTGGATAAATCCGGCAGAAGAAGCGGTACCGTTGCAGTCGAAACAGAAGATGCGGCACCAAACGTACCAGTCATCCAGGAAGTGTGTGATGTCGAAGACTTCCTGTACGGACAGGCGACGAATGTCAGCCAGTCAGGAACGATTATGGTCAGAATCGGCGACCGTGAGTTTAACGGCGAGATCCAGGCGGACGGCACGTTTGCCGTGCAGACGGGCACCGCTGCGGCAGGACAGGTGATTTCCGTAATGGCAAACGACGTCAAAGACGGGCAGGCGCGGACAAGTGCACCGGCGCTCGTAACCGTACAGCCGTATGAAAATTATGTTACAAATGCGGATACAAGAGTACAGACAGTCTACAGCAACAGCACAGAGGTGAAGGGAGATACGCTGCCGACCTATGAGGTAAACGTAGTCGTACGCGGCAAGAGTACCCGTGTCACATTAGACAGCCTTGGACAGTTCAGCCTTCCGCTGACAGAGCCGTTAACGGCAGGCGAAAAAGTCTATACTGTGGCAAGAAGCGGCGGCAAAATTGCGGAAGTGACCGAACATGCCGTTACGGATTATGTACCGACAGTCGTAGCACCGGAAACGCCTTCCGTACTCACAAGTGAGATTACGACGCTGACACAGACGATGGACGTGCTTACGAAAGAGGCAGGGACGCTTGTTGTCAATATTGACGGGGTAGATTATACGTCACAGACAGGTGTCTTTAACCAGGCTTATAACGGGTATATTTATACGATACAGTTACCGGAAGCGTATGCGGAGCAGACGATTACGGTCCATTTAATTAATGCGAGCGGGGTATCGAGCGGTTCCGTAACGGTACAGAGGACATTGCATGTTTAAAAGGCCATATCGCAAACGGATTTACCGAAAAAAAGCAATGATATTATTGATACAGATTGTGAACCGCAACCTGGGCGACCAGGTGATCGCGGACAATACGCAGTATCTGGTCAGGCAGGCGCTTCCGCGCCTGTCCTGCCAGCATTATGTGTTGCAGCACTATGACATTCAGAGCGAGGATTTTGCGCTGGCAAGGCAGGCAGACATTATGATATTTGACGGCGGCGGGCTGATAAAATACCGCCAGGAGGAATTTCACAGGTTTGTCCCGGACTTGCTGGATCTGGCGCAGGAATGCGGGATCCCGGTGTTTTTCAACAGTGTCGGCGTCGAAGGCTATGACGGCGATGACGCGCGCTGCGTAAGGCTTGCGCAGGCGTTAAATTATGACTGCGTCAAAGGCATCTCTGTCCGCGACGATTTGGAAACGCTGCGCAGGGATTATTTAAAGCCGGGCGGCAGCAAAGCTTTTTTTGCGGTCGACCCGGCAGTTTTTACACCGCAGGCGTATGGGATCGAAAAGGATGCAAAAGCAAGTGTGATCGGGCTTGGAGTCGTGCGGCACCGTATTTTTGAAGATTACGGCATCCCGCAGGTTACGCGCGAAGTCCAGTTGGAGCTGTGGCAGGGCATTGCGCAAAGGCTGGAGGAGTTAGGATACACCTGGCAGCTATTTGTAAACGGGCTGCGCTCGGATTATGAGTTTGCGCTTGAGATCCTGCGGTATATGGGAAAAGAAGCACAGGCAGACCGTCTGCTCGCGCCAAGGCCGGTGGAAAGCAGCCAGCTCGTGCGCACAATCGCTTCCTATCAGGGAGTGATTGCCTGTAGGATGCACGCAAATATTATTGCCTATGCGCTTGGAATCTCAAGTGTCGGGCTTGTATGGAACGAGAAAATGGTGTTCTGGGGTGAGCGGATCGGCTGCCCAGAACGCTTTTTAACAAGTGAACAGTTCCAGCCACAGCGGATTGTACAGTGCCTATTAAGCAGCATGGAACAAGGGGTTGCCCCATGCTCGAAGGCGCTGAAAAACAGTGTGCAAAAGCCGTTAAAGCAGTTTATCCGCCGTTACGGAAGCGCCGCATGGAAAAATAACCGCAGCCTGCACTTAAAAAAGCCTTCTGGCTTTTCTAAACGCCTTGCAGCAGCCGCACTGGGCGGCATTGGCCTGCGCTATACAAATATGAATACGCCAAAAGGACTGGCAAATGCGCTGGAAAATGGATTTACGCTGCTGGAAGCAGATCTTAGGCTGACAAACGAGAGCCAGCAGGAAGGCACGCAGCCAAGGTTGGTCTGCGTAAACGGCTGGTCAAAGGGAACGCTGGAAAAGCTGGGCAAAGACCCGCAGCAGTATCCAAAAGGCATGGACTATGACACTTTTATGAAGTGCAGGATGTACGGCAGCTATGAAACGATGGACGCTGTGCAGTTATTTGCCAGAATGCGGGAAGTGCCTGGCGCATGGAGGCTGATTTTGGATATCGGAAAGCCAAATAAGGATGCGCTTACTGTAATGATCGAGCAGTTTCGCACACTTTGCACACAGGATTTTGAATGGGAGGAGCATTTGCTGCTGCGCCTGCAAAGCAAATACGATGTGGAGACGGTGCAGGAAGCCGGGCTTCCTGTACAGATCATGTACTATATCCCGCCAAAGCAGGTACGCGAAGAGAAAAAAATAACGCTGGACGCCATCGGAAAGTTCTGCAAAAAACGCAGGGTGACGTGGGTATCTATGCCGAAGGAAGCGCTGGATGACGAAGTGATGGCATATGTGAAAAAGCAAAAGCTTAAATGCTGCCTGTTTTCTTATAACCGGTATTCGGATGTGATGCAGGCGTTTGCTATGGGGGTAGACTGGGTGGCGACTTCTTATTTGACGGTGAAGGAGTTAGAAGGGTGGTATGAAGGGGCGTATACGATTGTGATTCGATAGTGGTATGTGTTGCTTTTTATTAATTCAGGAAGGACGCCAGGAGAGGGGAGCGCCACACCCTGGCGGCGTCGATTCCAGAATGCTAAGAAGCCCTATGCCTTCTGCTGCCGCGCTGTGGCTGTGGACGGTCGCGGCACCTAGTTCGCTGCCTGCTGGCAGCTAAAGGTGCCGCTTGGCTGCGCCCCTGGTTGTTTTGCAGAAGGCAAAGGGCTTCTAACCATTCTTCCAAAGCCACCGCCAGGGTGTGGCGCTCCCCTCTCCTGGCTGTGCTTTGTGAGTGTTACTAAAACGTTCATGTGGTTTGTTGGTATGAAAGCAACTGAGGTTGTGTTATTTCTGTAATGCTGTACTAGTTGAGCGTGCCAATTCCCTCTCCTAGAGCGAACAAACCATATCGAGCTTGTTTCGTAGCACTTACAAAGAGCAGCCGGGAGAGAGGATGTGCCTCCCCTGGCGGCGGCTTTGGAGGAATGGTTAGAAGCCCTTAGTATTCTGCGGAGCAACCAGGGGCGCAGCCAAGCGGCACCTTTAGCTGCCAGCAGGCAGCGAACTAGGTGCCGCGACCGTCCACAGCCACAGCGTACCAGCAGGATACTTAGGGATTCTTAGCATTCTGGAAGGGACGCCGCCAGGGGAGGCACATCCTCTCTCCCAGCATCCCTTCCTGTAAAAATACACCAAAGCAATCCAAATTCGTTCGCTCTAGCGTCCCTCCATATAAAAAGCAACAAATCAAAGGATGATAAAAAAATGGATATTAAATTAGTAGCCAGACAGTATGTAAAAATGGCAATACAAAATATGCTGCTTCCGCTTGTATACAACGCGGGCAGGCACAGGCAGATCGAAAAAGGGCTGGTTGTATTTGCAGATGCGCACCATGACAGCGTGCCGCCCAGCATGGAGCCGCTTGTGCGGGAGCTAAAGCGCAGAGGGTCGAAAAAGATCGTGGAGATCTACGACGATTATCAGAACATATCATTCGTGCGGCTTTTTTTTCGGATGATCCATTTTATGAATGCTTATGCACGGGCGGAATATGTCGTGATCTGCGACAACTTTCTGCCGGTGGCTTCCTGCAAAAAGCGGGCGGAGACGACGGTTATCCAGCTCTGGCATGGCTGCGGTGCGTTTAAAAAATTCGGATACGACACAAAGGGCGATATCCCGTCGTTTTATAAAGGAAACGTATTTCGCAACTATGATATCGTAACGGTCAGCGCGCCTGGATGTGCGCCGCATTTTCAGAGTGCGATGCGCCTGCCAAAGGAGGTCTTTTTGCCGCTTGGAGTGTGCAGGACGGATAAATATTTGAAAAAGTCCTATCAGAGCGCTTGCAGAGAGCGGTTTTTGCGCGTGCATCCAGACGCACGGGGGAAAAAGATCGTGCTCTGGGCGCCTACGTTTCGCGGATATCCGCAAGACCCGAAGCTGGAGCAGTATGAGGATTTGTTAAAAACACAGGAGCAGCTTCCTGACGATATGATGCTGATAATGAAAGTCCACCCGCATCTGGCGAGAAAATACCCGTATGACAACAGCACGCTGACGACGGACGAGCTTCTTCCGGTGACCGACCTTTTGATTACGGATTATTCGTCAATTATTTTTGAGTACAGCATTTATAAAAAACCGATGCTGTTTTATGCGCCGGATATGGAAGCATACGGGGTCGAACGCGGATTTTACCTGGACTATCAAACGCTGCCGGGTAAGATCGTGACCAGGCAGGAGGAGCTTGCAGGCGAGGTCAGGCGCGTGCTTGCGGACAGCAAAGCGGCGGCATGTGAAACAGAAGCATTTTACGAGGCGTATATGTCGGCGTGTGACGGGAATGTAACAAAACGGCTTGCCGACCGAATGGAAGCAGGAAAGGAAGTGGCAAAAGAGGAATCGTATGGAAATCAATAATGGAAATGAGAAAAAGAATGTATTTGGCGTAGTCCTTGCCGGCGGAGTCGGGGCGCGCATGGGAAATGTGGAAAAGCCAAAACAGTTTATGGAAGTGGCAGGAAAGCCGATTCTGGTGCTGGTGCTGGAAAAATTTGTAATTCATCCGGGGTTTGACCAGGTGCTTGTATTATCGCCGAAGCAGTGGATGCGTTATACAAAAGACCTGATCCAAAAGTATATTCCGATGAAGGAACGCATTGTAGTCCTTGAGGGCGGCAGTACGAGAAATGAGACGATTATGAATTCGATCCGGTATCTGGAGCAGCAGGAGCTGTTAGACGAGGAAACCGTGATTGTGACGCATGATTCGGTGCGCCCGTTTGTGACGCACCGCATTTTGGAAGAAAATATCCAGGCGGCACAGCAGTACGGCGCCTGTGATACGGTGATCCCGGCGACGGATACGATTGTGCAGAGCATCTCGCATACCGTGATCTCGGATATCCCGGATCGATCGGTAATGTACCAAGGGCAGACGCCGCAGTCGTTTAAGGCAAAAAAGCTAAAGCAGGTCTACGAATCCCTGACACCGCAGGAAAAAGAGATTCTTACCGACGCGTGCAAGATTTTTGTAATCAAGGGCGAGGAAGTACGGCTCGTACAGGGAGAGGTTTCGAATATAAAGATAACGTACCCGTATGATTTGAAGGTGGCGGAGTCTTTGATCTGCTGACAGCCGCCGCTGCATTTATTTATGGAAAAGGATGAACGATGTTAAATACAGTATATCAGTTAAAGCGCCCGCGCCAGTTTGAGACGGTGTTTCATGAGATTGAACTAGACTATGAACATCTGATCGTGCGGCCGCTGCGCTTATCCATCTGCAACGCAGACCAGAGATATTACCAGGGGACACGGGCAGAACAGATCCTGCGCGACAAGCTGCCGATGGCGCTGATCCATGAGGGCACAGGCAGTGTGATTTATGATCCTGCGGGACAGTTTCGGGTAGGGGAAGAGGTCGTAATGATTCCAAACCTCCCAGTCGAACAGGATGCGTTTATTGCTGAAAATTACCTGCGCAGCTCTGGATTTCGCGCCAGCGGCACGGACGGTTTTTTACAGGAATATATACAGACCACTGCCGACCGGGTAGTTCGCCTGCCGGATAAGATCCATCCGTCGGTAGCGGCATTTACAGAGCTTGTAAGCGTCAGCTACCATGCATTGCAGCGATGGCTGTGCACGGCGCACGCACGCAGAAAAGAAGCGGCTGTGTGGGGAGACGGCAATCTGGGATATATTACAGCGCTGCTGCTGCACGTGCTGTGCCCGGATACGAAAGTATATGTCGTCGGTGTCCATGAGGAAAAGTTAAGCTATTTTACATTTGCAGACGAGGTGTTTTTGGCAGCGCAGCTACCGCAGGATCTTGCATTTGACCATGCATTAGAGTGCGTAGGCGGTACGGGAGCGCAGTCTGCAATCAGCCAGATTATCGCGCACATCCGTCCAGAAGGTACGATTGGCTTGCTCGGCGTCTCCGAAGAGCTGGTGCCGCTTAATACACGCATGGTGCTGGAAAAAGGGCTGCGTATGATTGGCAGCAGCCGCAGCGGGCGTGCCGATTTCGAAGGCTTGATGGAGCTGTACCGTAGACATCCGCAGGTTTTGTCGTATCTGGAACATATTGTCGGAGAGGAATTTGTCGTTCGTGACAGCAGGGACATCCGCAATGCGTTTGAAGCAGATCTGCACAAATTAATGGGAAAAACAATAATGATCTGGGAAGAATAAAAGATCAGGGGCTAGATAAAATGATGACCGTTAAAAAAATTAAAAAAGGAATTTCAGGCGCGGTAAAGTTTCTGACCTTTCGTGTCCTGTTTTGCGGAATTTACCGCCTTCATGCAGTAAAGCCGATACAGCAGGACAAAGTGCTGTTTGTAGAGGTCAGGGAGCCGTCGGTATCGAACAGCTTCCGTCTGCTGTATCAGAAAATAAAAAAAGAAGGAACGTACCGCATTCACACGCACTATCTGCGCAGCGGCTTTGTAAGCCGCCTGGAATATTTAAGGCGCTGTACGGCGATGCTCAAAGACTTAGCAGACGCCAAGTATGTCTTTTTAAATGAAGGGTGCAATGTGATCGGCAGTATCCCTATGCGCAGCGAGACCATCCTGACACAGACCTGGCACGCCTGCGGGGCGTTTAAACGGTTTGGATTCAGTACGGCGGAGTTAAAATACGGAGAAACGGCGGAGGAAATGCGCAAATATCCGTATTATGGCAATACGGCTTATGTAACTTTGTCAAGCCCGGATATTGCATGGGCTTATGAAGAGGCGATGATGCTGCAAGGCCACAAGGAATGCTTTCGGGCAACCGGGGTCAGCCGTACGGACGTCTTTTTTCAAAAGCGGTTTTTGCAGGCGGCAAACGCGCATTTTGCACAGTGCGTGCCTTTTGCAGGGGGCAGGAAAGTGCTGCTCTATGCGCCGACATTCCGCGGACACGCAAAAGAAGCGGCATCGCCCGACAAGCTGGACATCCAGAAGCTGAAACAGGCGCTTGGGCAGGATTATGTGCTTGTCTGCAAGCATCATCCGTTTGTCAGCCATCCGCCAGTGATTCCGCCTGACTGCGCGGATTTTGCAAAGGATGTGACAAAAGAGCTTTCGATTGACGAGCTGCTTTGTGTAAGTGATATATGCATTTCGGACTATTCGTCTTTGGTGTTTGAATATTCGCTGTTTGAAAAGCCGATGCTTTTTTATGCATATGACCTGGAAGACTATTTTGACTGGCGGGGATTTTACTATGATTATCATGAGCTTGCGCCGGGACCGGTTGTACGGACGAATGAAGAGCTGATTGAAAAGATCCGCGAACTGGAAACCTGCTTTGACCCGCAGCGGATCCGGGAGTTCCGGCAGAGATTTATGGCATCGTGTGATGGGAAGGCGACGGAGCGTATTATGAGGATGGTGTTTTGCTCGGATGAATCTTAGGGGGCTTTTGAGGTGTTTTGGTAAGTTTTTACAGGAAGGGACGCCGGGAAAGAGGATGTGCCTCCTCTGGCTGCGTCCGTTCCAGAATGCTAAGAAGTCCTAAGTATTCTGCTGGGACGCTGTGGCTGTGGACGGTCGCGCCACCTAGTTCGCTGCCTGCTGGCAGCTAAAGGTGGCGCTTGGCTGCGCCCCTAGTTGTTTTGCAGAATACTAAGGGCTTCTAAGCATTTTTCCAAAGCCGCAGCCAGGGGAGGCACATCCTCTCTCCCGGCTGCTTTTCGTAAGTGCTACAAAACAAGCTCAATATGGTTTGGGTTGTTCGTTCTAGTCCGCTGCCGGCAACTAAAGGTGGCGCTTGGCTTTGTCCCTGGTGTCTCCGCAGAAGACAAAGGGCTTCTAAGCATTCTTTCAAAGCCGCCAAGGAGAGTCAAGCCCTACACCCGGCTGCTTTTCGTAAGTGCTACAAGAAAGAACAGTACAAAGTGCAATGTGTATTGCTGACAGCATCGTGTTTGGGGGGGGGCACTACTTTACTGTAGAATCGTCATTTATTTATCACTTGGAAGAAACAGCCGGAGGAAGGGATGCGGGGCTGGCTTTCTGTGACGTTGGAAAAATGTTAGGAGCTCTTAGCATCCTGCAAAACAACCAGGGACGCAGCCAAGCGGCACCTTTAGCTGCCAGCAGGCAGCGAACTAGGTGCCGCGACCGTCCACAGCCACAGCTTGGCAGCAGGATGCTTAGAGCTCCTTACATTTTGGAAAAGGAACAGAAAGCCAGCCCCGCATCCCTTCCTCCGGCGTCCCTCCCATCAAACAAACCCACCACAAAACATTCAAATTTCCAATACAACAAAACAAAATAAACTACTTTTGAAAAACAACATGCATCGTAAAAGAGTAAACACCAATCCCTAAAAAAACCCCGAAAAAACAAGCATATTGTATTTTTTTAGATACAATAGTAGTCGATGTACAAACGTAAGTTCTGACAAAAAAATATGTATCTTTGAAAAAACATTCAAAATATGTGTAAAATACTCTTGTTTTCTCGCTTTTTTTCAGCTATACTAAGAACACAAAATCGGTTATATTTTTGAAAATAGCTAAACACGCTTATGCGCTTTAAAACTATAGCCACAAATAAATGTTGAAAGCAACCAGCAAGTGTAGTAGGTTATTGCTAAGGTTGAGAAAGGATGGAGGTATGAGAGCAAAGGAAATTACAGATTGTGAAAAGGTTGTCATGAAATGTGTATGGGACAGTCCGCATGAATTATCGATGCAGGAGATTACAGAAATGGTCAATTCACAACATGGCAAAAACTGGAAGACGCAAACAGTATCAACATTCCTTGCACGACTTGTGAAAAAAGATTATTTAAAGATGTATCGGAAAGGAAGATGTTTCTATTATCAGCCATTAGTTGACAAAGAAGAATACAAAGACGATGTATTGAAAGATTACGTTCAGTTTTGGAACGGAGGCAGTATGTCTGCGTTTGTATGTGGATTGTTTGGTAAGAAAGATATGCTGAGCGAATCAGAGCGAAAGGAACTAAAGAAAAAAATTGATGATTTTGATTAATCAGTTATTTTTCGCTGTCTTGATCAGCTCCGTAACAAGTACCCTGCTGTTTTTTGTATGGTGGCTATTGCGGGGCTTTTTTATGATTGCAAATGCAAAATTAGTCTATTCCATGCTGCGTTCGATCTGTATCCTGTATGTGCTGCCGATTGGATATGTAGCAGTATTACTTACTTACCAGGCTGGATTTCGAGGAAAATCAGGAGTGTGGAGCCTGGTTTTCGCAAGATCAAAGGAGCTTACGAACAAGCTTTGGCTGTATGCCGTTCTCTGGACGGTCACTGTGATATTTCTGATTGCTTTTCAGGCGCTCGACCGCTTACAATGGAGAAGAAAGCTTGCAGATAACATCCCGGAGTATAACCAGGCGACAGTCAAGCTGTATGAAAGCGTCTGTCAAAGGCTTGGGGTAGCGAATCGAATGATGCCGCTGAACCGAAATGTAGAGATTGATATCCCATGTGTGATTGGATGGATACGTCCCCGGCTGCTGCTGCCGGAGAGAGATTATTCCAGGGAAGAGCTGGAACTGATTTTTCTTCATGAAGTATCTCACCACAAGCACAAGGATCTGGGATTCAAAGCGTTTTCTGTTGTCGTTATGATGGTTCACTGTTTTAATCCGGCAGCCTGGATTCTTGTCCGAAAAATCAATTTCTGGAGCGAATGCATGGCAGATCTGGAAGTGCTCGAAATGAACGGCAGTCTGCAAAATGAAAAGGCATATTTTGATAGTATCGCAAAACTGATTCCCGATGATAAGAAAAAACAAGTAAACAGTGCTTTTGTCTCAGCCTTATGTATCAGTAGAAAAATGATTGACAGGAGAGTGGATTTTGTGAAAAAGTATAGGTTAATGAAATCAGCAGGCAAGTTAGTAACAGCAGCGCTCGGGGCAGCGTTTATACTTGCTTCAGGGACAACTGCATATGCATCGGGGAAGACAGTAGCTGATCTTCATAACGTAGTTTATAGGGATACGGAAAACTATGTGAATGTGGAAGAGGGGTCTAACATCAGGACAGTAGTAGCGGATGACGGGATGATTGAGTATCATTGCCGGATTGAGGACTTGGATAGGGAAGGGCTTAGAATTGTAAATATGCCGGATGAAGAAATTTCATCGATTGCTGCTGACACAAATTATATTTTTGATTGGTATGTGGATCCAGAGTGCAGATATGTAAGTGGTAGTTATTATGTAACAACAAGTCAGAGATTAGGTGCATCTGTGACTGTTATGCCTATGGATAAATATTTTGATTTGGGTATTATGGATGATCATGGAAATGCATATTATGTGAGATCAAAAGGTGTTGCATCACATATGTTTAATATTCCAGAATCAAGCAGATACCGTGTATTTATTCAAAACAATAACAGCAGCACAACACTCCACGCGACAGGGTCTTATGGATATGAAGATAAATAAAAAATATCGGAATCTAATGCAGCAGAAATGCAAATCGTATTATAACTTAGAGGATTTTAAAATTGTTTACTTCAAATTCGGCAAACGGGTTGTGCCGATCTTTTACGTACCGTTATATGGCGGGGAGGATAAGAAGGAGAAGTAGCGCATTTTGGGCTGGTTCGTAAATGAGCCAGAATGAGCGGGTTTAGACAATGTGGCTGAAATGCGAAGGTTATATCAGAAATGCAGTGTATGCGAACGACGTGCCAGGCAGGAAACGAAGGGGCAGGGAAAGCTCTGCCAGGCAGCCTGGGTTTATTTTCTGTGGGAACTGGCAAAAAGCTGACGCTTGCAGCAGGATGATCGATGTGATTATGCTGTATGCAGTCAGGGTTACGAGCAGTTACAGGATCGATCAAACAGTATGTGAAATAGACGAATGAAAAGCCGTATCTTGGGAATCTTTGGCGGGATTTCCGGGTGCGGCTGATTTTTTTATGTCGCTTGTTTGTATGGGCAGAATGACATTACTGTATCGGTTAAGAGAAGAAAAAAAGATGCGTCTCAAAGGCGGGATTTATCATCAGACCCAGGTGAAGCTTGCATACAATTCCAACCATATGGAAGGCAGCAGGCTGACCGAAGAGCAGACACGTTATATATACGAAACCAACACCATCGGTATCAGCCAGGAGCCGGCGAATGTAGACGATATTATAGAAACGGTCAATCATTTTCACTGCTTTGATTATATTTTAGACCATGCAGAGGAAGATTTGACGCAAAAATTGATACGGGATATCCATGCAATTTTAAAATCAAATACGTCGGACAGCCATTTGGAGTGGTTTCGCGTCGGCGATTATAAGCAGCGCCCCAATATGGTCGGGGATTCAAAAACAACACCGCCTGGCAGAGTGCAAAAAGAGATGGAAAAGCTGCTGCGGATTATGGGCAGAAGGAGACGGTGTTGTTTGAAGATCTTATTGAATTTCATTATCATTTTGAGAAAATTCATCCGTTTCAGGATGGTAATGTAACACAGAGATACCAGCAGAAAGTGGCGTAACAGCGGCAGACTGCTTTGTATATAAAGTTGAATAGCGTATATGCCAAAGGACATTTCATCTTATATTTAGGGAGATGTCCTTTTTTTGCACATACTTTTAGAGTGTGGCATACCACCTTGTACGACATACAGATGTGTGGCTTCCAATATGCCAGAAACCTGCAATCACGTGCTTTTTCAAGCATTCTACTCGTTACAGAGTGCTTGTTCGTACAACTTATTTCTTGCTAATTCTGTACTGTCCAATTAGCAAATCCAATTATGTATGCAAGATGCAAATACAGTCTTTTGTGACTTATTGTATGTTGACTTATTGTATTCACTCGGTTATACTATAAAAGGGTGAATTTAGAGTGGATGTAATTAAGGTATTTTCAAAAAATGTAAAAGCATATCGTATGCAATTAGGTCTTTCTCAAGAACATTTCGCAGAAAAAGCAGGATTGCATAGGACATATATTAGTGCAATAGAATGTGGAAAACGAAGTATCTCTTTAGACAATATACAAAAAATTGCTGACGCGTTAGAGATAGACACATATTTACTTTTTATTGATCAAGAAGATTTCAATCAAAAGGGAGGTGAGGTTTAGTGCCTTCTACCGCAATAGATTTGTTCTGTGGAATTGGTGGCTTAACAAAAGGATTATCTCTGTCGGGTATGACTGTGCAAGCTGGTATAGATATTGACGATTCTTGTCGATTTGCTTATGAAAAGAATAATAATGCGCAATTCATAAATTGTGATATTACTTCTTTACAAGGAGAACAATTAGAGGCATTATATCCTGATAACACTATCCGAATACTTGTCGGATGTGCACCATGCCAACCATTTTCTAAATATACTAATCGCTATCGAAAAGATGGACCAACTGATGATAAGTGGAAATTATTATATTCTTTTGCAAGGTTAGTTCAGGAGGTAAACCCTGAAATAATTTCTATGGAGAATGTACCAGAATTAGAGAGCAAAAAAGTTTTTGCTGATTTTGTATCTACTCTGAAAGAATTGAATTATTATGTTGACTGGAAAATTGTATATTGTCCGGAATACGGCGTTCCGCAGAATCGAAAAAGACTGGTTTTATTGGCTTCTCGCTTAGGAGAAATAAAATTAATTCCTCCGCTGTATGATTCCGAACATTATCCAACAGTACGTCAAGCCATAGGGAATTTGTCTGCATTAAAAGATGGAGAACAGGATGCCAATGATTTGCTTCATCGTGCTTGTCGGCTTTCATCCACTAACTTGAAAAGAATAAGACAATCTACTCCTGGGGGTACATGGCGCGATTGGGATGAAGAGCTACAATTAGAATGTCATAAAAAAGAAAGTGGAAAAACATATCCTTCTGTATATGGAAGGATGTCCTGGGATGAACCTTCTCCAACTATAACAACACAGTTTTATGGATACGGAAATGGACGATTTGGGCATCCTGAGCAAGATAGAGCTTTGTCATTAAGAGAGGGCGCTATTTTACAATCGTTTCCACCGGATTATGTTTTTATTGACAATGATCATCCATCGAACCGACGCGAAATAGGAATACATATAGGGAATGCCGTTCCTGTTGAATTAGGGCGAGCTATAGGGATCAGCATTCAACAACATTTACAGGAGGTAGAGGAAAATGCCGCGAATTAAAAAGGAACATATTATTTCTACGGATGAAAAACAAGCTGCTGATCTGCAAATCAAAGAAATGCAGAAACAAATTGATTATGACACAAAAGATTTTACCATAGAACTTTTGATTGCAAAATTTAAAAAGAAAGACTTTTTTATCCCGCCATATCAAAGAAACTTTGTATGGCAAACTAAAAATAAAATTCTTTTTTTGGAATCAATCTTTCTTGGTTTACCAATTCCGTTTATGTTTTTTGCAGATTGTGATAATGGTAAACAAGAGGTAATTGATGGTGCTCAACGTATGCAGACTCTTGTTGAATTCCACAATAACAAACTGCAACTTAGCGGCTTAAAAAAATTAACCAAGCTTAATGGATTTTATTTTAAAGATTTATCTGATGCTCAGCAACGTAAGTTTCTGAATAAAACCTTAAGGATCATTGTTTTGGAGGAAGATACGCCTACTGCAGCTAGACAGGATCTCTTCTACCGAATTAATACAACTGGAATGAAAGCTAATGATTCAGAAGTACGGCGTGGCTCTTATCCTGGTCCATTTACTGACTTTATTGAAAAATGTTCTAAAGATGAGACATTTGTTGCGCTCTGCCCTATGAGTGAAGATAGAGTTAAGAGACATGAACGATTTGAATTTGTCCTCCGTTTCTTTGCCTATTTGAATAACTATGAGAATTTTGGACACACCGTTAATGAATTTTTAGACGATTTTCTCATTAATAATCTGGTAGATTTTGACGAATATACTTTTTACGCAGATTTTCAACGTATGGCTTCTTTTGTAAAAGAAAACTTTCCTTTTGGCTTTGCTAAGACTGAAAAAGCGAAAGCAACTCCTCGTGTTCGTTTTGAAGCAATTTCTGTTGGCGTCGCATTGGCATTAAGAGAAAAGCCAGATTTAAGAATAAGCAATGTTGACTGGCTTGATTCTGATGAATTTAAAGAATACACGACCTCCGATGCCAGTAATAATGAAGGAAAATTGAAATTGCGTGTTGAATATGTGAGAGATCAATTATTAAAAGGATAAAACTATGCAAAACACATTAAGCATTTTTGCGGACAGAAAGCAAGAAATTGAATTTTATTTTTCTGTTATGGTTGAAATTGATAATGGGAATCCTAATATACAGACCGTTGACAATACACGTTTTTATAAGATTATGAAATCTAATTTTTTGCTTATGTTATATAATTTGGTCGAGGCATGTATCGTTAGTGGAATGATGGAAATTTACGAAGATTTGAAAAACGACAATTGTTCTTATAATCAAGTAATCCGTGAGATTCAAGATATTTGGTCGAAATATAAAATAAACGAAATATATGGACCTGTTACAGAACGAGTTGCCTATGAAAACCGCGTTCAAGAAATTATTCGGGATATTACGACTAATGCACCGATTATTCTTTCAAAAGACGCTTTGGGAATTAGCGGTAATCTAAATGCAAAAAAAATTAAAAACATTTGCGATAAACATAGAATACGCTATCGTCTAGCAACTCCGGGAGAATCTTTAGAACGTGTTAAAAGGGAGCGGAATAGCCTGGCACATGGAGATGTTTCTTTTAGCGATTGTGCAAGAGATTTAACCATTAGTGATTTAGAAAACATTAAAGATGAAGTAATACTATTTTTGACAGGGATCTTGGACGGAATGAAAAATTATTATGACCAAAAGCTATACAAACTTCCAATAACTTAATAATAATTTTTTTCAAAGTGGGTATTCAAAGGCATTTGATATTGAATACCTATTTTCAATAGAAATGAGATTCACATGGAATTAAACAGACTGGAAAGACGGCTATTGTTTTAGGTTGAAGGCGGCTATCAATCCAAAACCCTAAATGTCACAAAAGATGTTGCAATAGAAAAAAGTATTAGCTTTAATCAAAGAAGATTCATTTATCACTACTACTGAAATGTCTAGACAGTTATCTGTTAATAGACAAACAACTTGAGTAGGTTTGGATGCATTAAAAAACAAAGGTGTGATAGAACACAAGGGTGGTAAATGATACGGTTGAATAGTTTTTGTATCCCCATCGTACCATTACTAGATGGAAACGGCAGAGTCGGACGCCTGCTGCTGTTTAAGGAATGCCTGAAATATCAAATCGTACCGTTTATTATCGATGAAAGGCACAAACTGTATTATTACAGAGGTTTGAAAGAATACGAGACAAAAAGAGGTTATTTGCTGGATACATGCTTGTCATCACAGGATGTGTACAAAGAATGGCTGCGGTATTATGAGGTTGCTGTGGAATAAGTTATTTTGATAAAAATTGTCCCAATATTGACAGTGATGTCCCAGCATGATATAACTAAAGGATAGAAAGAATGAGGAGGAGAGTGCGTGTCATGAAGAAAAAAAATGTGATCAGTTTGATTAAATATTATACGGAAAAAAATGATGCGGGCTTTCGCAACGAAGCTTATGAAGTCGCTAAGGAATTTGACGCTTCTGGAGATTATCAGCTTTCAGAGTATATTATGTCGCTGCTGTCTGATGTGAATACGTTTGTTCCGCAAGTATCAGAGAACGCTTCGCCTTTTTTTGAAAAAATTCAGGGGAAGGAAGATATGCTGTTGCTGCCTGATGAAATTACCAATGATTTATTGGGCGTAGTAAATGCGGTTGAACATCATATTGGAATTCATAAGTTTTTGTTTCAGGGGGCTCCTGGAACAGGGAAGACGGAGGCTGTTAAGCAGCTTGCACGAATATTGAATAGAGAAATTTTTATGGTGGATTTCTCGGCAGTAGTTGATAGTAAGTTGGGACAGACACAAAAGAATTTATCCATGCTGTTCAGAGAGATAAACGGTTTCGCTCAACCGGATAAGGTAATTGTGTTGTTTGATGAAATTGATGCCTTGGCTTTAGACCGAACGAATCAGAATGATTTGCGGGAAATGGGGCGGGCAACATCAGCTATGCTAAAGGGATTTGACCGGATGGATGAAAATGTAGTTTTGGTGGCTACAACAAATCTTTATGAATATTTTGACAAGGCATTAATTAGAAGATTTGATTCGGTAATTGATTTTGACAGATATTCTCAGGAGGATCTTCTTTCTATTGCGGAGAAAATGTTAGACAGATATTTAGATAAATTGAAACTGGCAAACAGGGATATTCGTTTGTTTCGAAAAATAATGAAGCTGATGCCACAGATCCCGTATCCTGGTGAATTGAAAAATTTGATTAAAACATCTGTTGCGTTTAGCAATCCAGGAGATGGTATGGATTATTTTAGAAAGCTTTATTATGCAGTCTGCAACGAAAAACCAGAAGATTTAAAAAGACTTCAAAGTCAAAAATTTACAGTTCGGGAAATAGAAATACTAGTTGGAAGATCAAAAAGCAGTGTTGCAAGAGATTTGAAAGAAGGTGTAGTGGATGAACAGCATTTTACAATTAAAGGGAAGATTTGAACAAAGACCGAATCGTTCCAGACCGGGTACGCCGAAACTTCCTAAGGGAAAGTGTGTATCTGCGTTACATCTTATTGAATTATCGGAGCAGCTAGAAAGAATTTTGAAATACTGGGAAACAAATACAGATATCAGAGGTGCCTTAGTCAGCGTGCATTATAAACATATTGTTGCAAAGAGTAATCGGTTGAAGATTTTGTTGTCTGAAAACAGCAAACCTCCAGCGGAATCTATCAGAGGAGCTAAGTTTGTTTGGGAACCAGGTGAAGATGGAAAAGAGATACAAAAACATGTATTTACGCATTATGTCTCTCTGAAAGCGATTGAGAAAGCAATCGACGTTTTAAGTGCGGCAGTTACTGTGATTGAAACGTATTTTAAAGGAAATATTCATAGCAAAGAAGCAGAACAGATTGCCAAGGAATCAGCGTATCGTTTTAGAGAAATTCCGAAGACCAGTTTTTTAAAAGCGGTAGTTGATGGTTTTTATGTTGAAAGTTTTGATATTGACCGTGCTACAGAAGAGATCACAGAAGATTCTATTATAACAATTTATCAAACTGGAATAGAAACAAAAAAACTATTGTCAAAGTTTGGAATTTATATCGTTGATGAACGGATGATTGACAGCACTACATTAAGACTTAATCCAGATGAAGCGAAACTGCTATATCATAATGCTTCATATCTTGTTGCCATGAGCGTCGCTGATTTTGCTCAACTTTCGAGAGAAGATGTATTGGATGATCATGAGTCATTTGATCATGAAGAGAGCCTGATTCCTCATCCAGCAAATGAACCTGTAATAGGTGTTATTGATACACAATTTAATGAAAAGGTGTATTTTCATGAGTGGGTAGAGTATAAAAATTTACTTGATCCGAATATTCCATTGACTGCAAAAGATTATGAACATGGAACGGAAGTGAGTTATATCATTGTTGACGGGCCTAAGGGCAATCCGGCGCTTGATGACGGATGTGGCAGGTTTCGAGTACGTCATTTTGGTGTTGCGACACATAAAGGATTCAGTTCATTTACGGTATTAAAATTAATACGAAATGTTGTCGCTTCAAACAGAGATATTAAAGTCTGGAATTTATCATTAGGTTCCAAGCTTGAAATCAAGTCTCATTTTATCTCTCCAGAAGCAGCAGAACTTGACCGGATACAGAGTGAGTATGATGTTGTTTTTGTAGTTGCGGGGACGAATGTTCCAGATGGTGAAACAAAAAAAAATATGAAAATTGGTTCGCCAGCAGATTCGCTTAATTCCTTGGTAGTCAATGCCGTAGACTTTAGTGGGAAATCAGCATCTTATACCAGAGTTGGCCCTGTATTATCTTTTTTTCATAAGCCAGATCTTAGTTATTATGGCGGAGATGGTTCCAAATATATGGACAAAATAGTTGTATGCCGGGATAATATGGGAGCAGCATATGTAAGTGGGACTTCATTTGCAGCACCGTGGATTTCACGAAAACTGGCATATTTAATTCATATTATGAGATTGAGTAGAGAAGTTGCAAAAGCGTTATTGATTGATGCTGCCGCTGGGTGGAATAGAAAAGATGATGTTTCACATCGTATTGGCTATGGTGTTGTTCCAAAACATATTAGTGATATTCTGAAATCCCCGAATGATGAGATACGCTTTATTATGACTGGCGCATCAGAGGAATATGAGACATATACATACAATCTGCCAGTACCTGTCACGGATCATGCGCATCCTTTTTATGCAAGAGCAACTTTGGCATATTTTCCCCAATGTGATCGTAATCAGGGTGTTGATTATACTAGCACAGAAATGGATATACATTTTGGTAGAGTTGTTATTGAAAAAGGAAAAGCGAACATAAAACCGATTAACAATAACCGGCAATCAGAAGATCGGTTCCTTACCCTTTATGAAGAAGATGCAAGAAAAATGTATCGCAAATGGGATAATATCAAACATATTAGTGAAGAAATAAAAAAAAGAAGAGTACCAAGGCAAGCATATGCTTCCGGTCTTTGGGGACTTAGGATTAATACAAAGGAACGTTTACAGAGAAGAAAAGAGCCTCTTCCATTCGGAGTTGTTGTGACTTTGAAGGAAATGAATGGTGTAAATCGTATCGATGATTTTATCAAGATGTGTATGGCACGTGGCTGGCTGGTTCATCGGTTAGATATTGAAAACCAGTTGGATGTATATGCAAAGGCAGAAGAAGATATCGTATTTGAATAATAATCACTTTATCCTAAATGTGGAAAAATAGGAATTGAGTTTATCATAGGAAAGTGGTATGATATCAATGGGCTATGCAAAATCTATAGGTTGTATCACATGGAAAGGAGCAGCAACATGAAAAAACGGAGCAGAATCGTATCTCTTCTGCTGGCATCTTTGCTTGCATTTCCGGCGGCACCGCTTTCGGCAGTGCCTTTGGATCTGGCACCTGCGGCAGTGGAAGCGGCGGCAAAGGAAGTAAAGATTACTAATGTGCAGACTGGAACGCTTACGATTGAAAAAGGAAAGGTATTCCTGCTAAAGGCAAACCGCTCGGATGTTACATGGAAAAGCAGCAATCAAAAGGTTGTGACAGTCAGTGCGTCCGGCAAACTGAAAGGGCTAAAAAAAGGAACAGCGAAAATTACAGCGGCGGCAGGCAAATCCAAAGCTGTAGTTGAGGTTACGGTTGGGAAAAAAGTAACCGGAGTGAATGTAATAAAGTCTGCGGTATCACTGCCAGTCGGCGGAAAATCCACGATTAAAGCAGAGGTGCTTCCGGCAGAGGCGTCGAACAAGGAACTGGTGTTTTCATCTGCGGATGCAAAGACCGCGTCGGTATCCAAAAAAGGCGTGATTACGGCAAAGGCAGTCGGAAGTACAAAGATTACGGTAGAGGCTTCGGATGGTTCGAAGCAGAAAGAAACCATATTTGTTACTGTGCGTGCGCAGGATGAAGAAGTGCGTATGCAGGATGATTTTTACCAGGCGATCAATGCGCCGATTCTGAAAGCGCATCCGCTGCGGGAAGATCAGGGGATGTGGAGCAATTTCGGCGGCTTGCAGGAAGAGGTTACGAAAAATTTAAGCAGCCTGATTGACGAGCTGGCTGCGGAAAAAGACAAATTTGAGCAAGGCTCTATTCAGCAGAAGGTGGTTGATTTCTATCTGCTTGCCCGCGATATGGAGACAAGGGACAAGGCAGGCGTAGAACCGCTTCGCAAGTATATCGACATGATCGACCAGGCGCAGACCGTTGCAGAATTTGTGGACGTGCTGGCACAGCTTTCCAATATCGGTGTGAACAGCGTTCTGAACTTTACCATCGCGGTTGATATGCAGGATTCCAATCAATACGTGCTGGCGGACGAAGGCCCGGCGTATATGCTGCCAAAAGATTACTATGCGCAGACAGAAGCAAACCAGGCAGTGCAGCAGGCATTGGTTACGCTTGCAAAGCAGATGTTTGTACTGGCAGGGGAAAGCGAGGAAGAGGCGGCAAAGACCGCTGAGAAGGTCTGCGAGATGCAGAAGGAATTTGCAATGCAGGGGCTTGGGCTGGAAGACCGCTATGCGGTAGAAAAGATCTACAATCCTTATACAAAAGAAGAGCTTGCGAGCCTTTACAGCAACTGCGATATTGTTGGATTTTTAAAGACGGCAGGCATTACGAATTTTGACAGATGTATTGTGGCGGAAGTGGAAAACGCAAAGAAAGTAAACAGCTACCTGACGCCGGAACATCTTGAGGATCTGAAAGATTTAACAAAATTTATCCTTTATACGAGCTACAGCACTTATCTGACCAGCGCCCACAACAAGGCGCTGACGGATTTTAATATAGCAATGACAGGATCAGCGGAGCAAAAAGACGCGGATACCGTTGCCAAAGAGCTGACACAGTCCCTGTTTACCTGGGAATTTGGCAAGCTGTATACAGATAAATATTTTTCAGAAGAAAGCAAACAGGAAGTAGAAGGCATAGTAAAACAGTTGCTGGCAACCTTCCGCGGCAGAATTGAAAAGCTGGACTGGCTTTCAGAAGAAACAAAGCAAAAAGCGGTAAAAAAACTGGAGACAATGAAGCTGAAAATCGGTTATCCAGATAAATGGCCGTCTTATTTTGACCGCGTATCAATCGATGCCTCCAAAGGGCTGATTGAAAATATTGTTGGCATTATGGACGCGTTAAACGACAATGCGCAAAAGCGCCTGGATACGGGTGTGGATAAGACAGAATGGGCAGCAGCGCCGCAGACAGTCAATGCGTTTTATAATCCGCAGGCAAACGATATCACATTCCCGGCAGCGATCTTGCAGGAGCCGTTTTACCGTAAAGGCGCAGAAGCAGCGGAAAACCTGGGCGGCATCGGCACGGTAATCGGGCATGAGATTACCCATGCGTTTGACAATAACGGTGCGCGGTATGATGAAAACGGCAATTTTGTCAACTGGTGGACGCAGGAAGACCTGGCGCAGTTCCAGGCAAGGGCACAGAAAGTCAAGGACTATTACAGCAGCATAGAAGTGGCAAACGGGCTGTTCCAAAATGGAGAGACGACCGTTGGGGAAAATATTGCGGATATGGGTGCAATGGCATGTATCCTGGACATTATCGGTGACGATAAGCAGGCACAGCGCAAAGCATTCGAGAGCAACGCAAAGATCTGGGCATCCAACCAGACAGACCAGTATCGCGATTATCTGCTGATGGCAGATGCACATTCGTTAAATAAAGTGCGTGTCAATGCGGTACTGCCGCTGTTCGATGAGTTTTATGAAGTATATGGAGTAACAAAAAAAGACGCGATGTATGTAGCGCCTGAGGATCGTGTAAAGATTTGGTAAGATTTTTTACGAGAATAAAAAGAAGCTGGAGGCTGTCAGAACGCAGTCCCCAGCTTCTTATATATAGATCGCTGTCTGCTGTGGAAAGCACGCGGCTATAAATTTGAAAGCGCTTCCTGGCAAATGGTATGTATCCCGCTTTTGCTTAAAATCTCAATGGCTTTTTCATTGTCCTCCACACGCAGCACCATATAGGCGGTCGACTGCTTGCGGGTTAAAAATGCGTACATGTATTCCAGGTTGACGCCGCCGTCTCCTAATATTTTTAAAATACGGAACAGGCTGCCTGGTTCGTCCGGCATTTCGATTGCGACAACCGGCGTGATTGAAGCGACATATCCGGCTTCTTTTAACACGCAGGATGTTTTATAAGCATCGTCTACAATAATGCGCACAATGCCAAAATCCTGTGCTTCGGCAATGGACAGGGCGCGCATGTCGATGCTGGACTGATTTAAGTATTCGGTCAGTTCGGCGAGCTTGCCTGGTTTATTTTCCACAAAGATAGATATTTGTTTGACTGTCATGAATTCCCCTCCAATCTGAATGGCTGTTGTTACCCCTGGTACAGATTCCGCTGGTCGATGACGCGTACGGCTTTTCCTTCGCTGCGCGTAATGGTCTTTGGATTGACCAGCTTGACCTTGACATAGATGCCAAGCATCGCCTTTAATGCGTTTACAAGCTTCTTTTCTCTCTCTGCTACGATACCCGCGTTGTCTGAGAACATTTCCTGTGTCATTTCTACCTGTACCTCGATCGTGTCGCTGTTGTTCTTGCGTCCGACAAGAATCTGGTAGTTTGCAGGATATCCCTGGTTTAAGAGTACGGTTTCGATCTGGGACGGGAATACGTTGACGCCTTTGACGATCAGCATATCGTCGCTGCGTCCCAACGGTTTGGTCATTTTAACATGCGTACGCCCGCAGGAACATTTTTTGTGGCTTAAAATGCAGATATCCCTTGTGCGGTAGCGCAGCAGCGGGAACGCTTCTTTTGTAATGCTTGTAAATACAAGCTCTCCCTTTTCGCCGTCCGGCAGCACTTCTCCGGTCTGCGGGTTGATGACTTCTGCGATAAAATGGTCTTCGTTAATATGCATACCAGTCTGTTCGCTGCATTCAAAGGAAACGCCAGGGCCGGAGATCTCGGTCAGCCCGTAGATGTCAAATGCCTGGATGCCGAGCTTTTGCTCGATATCGCGGCGCATTTCCTCTGTCCATGCTTCGGCGCCGAAGATGCCTGCCTTTAGTTTTATCTGATCCTGTAAGCCGCGTTCCCAGATCGATTCAGCCAGGTAAGCTGCGTACGAAGGCGTACAGCATAAGATCGTAGAGCCAAGGTCGCACATAAACTGGATCTGGCGGTCGGTATTTCCAGAAGACATCGGCAGCGTCAGGGAGCCGATCTTGTGGGAACCGCCGTTTAAGCCAGGGCCTCCGGTAAATAAGCCGTAGCCGTAGCAGACGTGCACGACATCGTCCTTGGTTCCGCCGGCAGCGGCGATCGCTCTGGCACAGCATTCTTCCCAAAGATCCAGGTCATGCTGCGTATAAAATGCCACGACTCTGCGTCCGGTCGTACCGCTCGTGGACTGGATGCGGACACAGTCAGACAGCGGTGTGGCAAGCAGCCCGTACGGATAAGCATCCCGCAGGTCATCCTTCGTTAAAAACGGCAGCTTGTGCAGGTCGTCTACCGAACGGATATCAGACGGCGTGATGCCGGCGTCGTCCATTTTCTTTTTATAAAATGCTACATTTTCATAAACACGCGTTACGGTTTTTGCCAGACGCTCGTCCTGCCAGGCACGGATCTGATCCTGGGAGGCACATTCGATTTCCGGCTGGTAATAGTGCTCCATACTTATACAGTTCCTTTCTTTTTTCTAAATAGATGTGATTATGGTACATATTATAGCATATTCGGGTGCATGTGTCCAAAAAAACTTGAACAAAACAGTTATCAATGGTATGATAGGTAAAGCGAAACCAAGGAGGATGTTTGTATATGAAAGATATAGCGCTCGTGATTATGGCAGCAGGCATTGGCTCCCGATATGGAGCAGGCATTAAGCAGTTGCAGAAGGTAGGCCCGCAGGGGGAAATTATTATTGATTATTCGATCCATGATGCATTAGAAGCGGGATTTACAAAAGTGATTTTTATTATACGAAAAGATATTGAACAGGAATTTAAAGAAGTGATCGGCAAAAGAATTGAAAAAACATGTCCGGTCGAATATGTATTCCAGGAAAAAGACGATCTGCCGCAGGGATTTACCTGCCCTTTGCAGCGTGTAAAGCCGTGGGGAACCGGCCAGGCGATTCTGGCGTGCAGAAACATTCTGGACGTGCCGTTTGCGGTGATCAACGCGGACGACTACTATGGAAAGGCTGCGTTTAAAAAAGTATATCACTTTTTAAGGGAGCATGAAAATACGACGGGCGAGTACTGCATGGCTGGTTTCCAGATTGCAAATACGTTAAGTGAAAACGGCGCTGTGACACGCGGTGTGTGTGAGATGAACGACCAGAACAAGCTGTTAAAGGTCGTGGAAACAGGCGGCATTGAACGTACGCAGTCCGGGCAGATCTGCTGTGAAGGCGGTGCGGTATTGCAGGAAGATACGCTTGTGTCCATGAACCTCTGGGGACTGACGCCGGAATTTCTGCAAGTATTGGAACAGGGCTTTGCGGAATTTTTAAAGCAGGCTGACCCGCAGGATTTAAAGGCGGAATATCTGCTGCCGTCCGTGGTAGACCAGATGATTCAAAGCGGCAGTGCCGCGGTTACCGTGCTGCCAACGCCGGATAAGTGGTTTGGCGTTACTTACGCAGAAGACAAAGACAGCGTTGTGGAAGCTTTTCGCCAGCTTACAGAGGCAGGCGTCTACGGCGGCAGCCTTTGGGATTAGACAACGAGGACAGACAGATGAAAATAGTGGTAGCAGGAACCGGATATGTAGGCTTGTCCCTGGCAGTATTGCTGTCACAGCATCATGAAGTGACGGCGGTGGATATCCAGCCGGAAAAGGTGGCTATGATTAACGCGCGCAGGTCGCCGATTATCGATCAGGATATCACCGATTATTTAGAACAGAAAGACTTGCGGCTGCATGCGGCTTTGGACGGGTCGCAGGCGTTTAAAGACGCGGACTATGTGATCGTATCCACACCGACAAACTATGACCCGAAGATGAACTATTTTGACACATCGTCGGTTGAGGAGGTCATACAAAAAGTAACTACATGCAATCCGAATGCGGTGATCGTGATCAAATCCACGGTTCCGGTCGGATTTACAAAGGAGATCAGCGAAAAGTACCAGACACGCCGGATTTTATTTTCACCGGAATTTCTGCGCGAGGGACATGCGCTGCATGACAACCTGTATCCATCCAGGATTATTGTCGGCATCGTAAAGACCGACGCATCGCAGGAGCTGGAAAAAGCGGCGCAGGTGTTTGCGGGAATGCTCTGCGAAGGCGCGATGAAACAGGATATCCCTGTCCTGTACATGGAATCGACGGAAGCTGAGGCGGTTAAGCTGTTTGCGAATACGTATCTGGCGCTTCGGGTATCTTATTTTAATGAGCTCGATACGTACGCCGAAGTCCGCGGGCTGAATACAAAGCACATTATCGAAGGCGTCTGCCTTGACCCGCGCATCGGGGAGCAGTACAACAATCCTTCGTTTGGATACGGCGGCTACTGCCTGCCAAAGGATACGAAGCAGCTTCTGGCAAACTATCAGGACGTGCCGGAAAACCTGATCGAGGCAATCGTGGAGTCCAACCGTACGCGCAAAGACTTTATCGCAGACCAGGTGCTTGCCAAAGGCGGCTATTATGAATCAGACAGCAGCAACGGCAGGAACGGGCTGCCGGGCAACGACTGTGTCGTCGGTATCTACAGGCTTACGATGAAGGCAGATTCGGATAATTTCAGGCAAAGCTCTATCCAGGGCGTGATGAAGCGGATCAAGGCGAAAGGGGCGACGGTAATCATCTACGAGCCGCGTTTATCAAAACGGCTGTTTTTCGGCAGCGAGGTAGTCACGGATTTGTCAGAATTCAAGGCAAAGTCCGACGTAATCGTAGCAAACCGCTTTGCGGGAGAACTAGAAGATGTGTCGGAAAAAGTGTATACGAGAGACTTGTATGGAGTTGATTAGGGAACCGTTAAGAAGTTCCTAGAGCGTGTTTGAAAATGCTTTCTGCCAGATGTATTTCACAATTTGTGGGAGATTTGCGCCAAATGAAGGGCGCATAGCGGGCTATGTAACCTGAATTTGGCACAAATATCACGCAAAGTGGGGAATGCAGATGGTAGGAATGATTTTTCAAACACGCTCTAGCGCCGCAGGGATTGACAAATGAACACGGATGGATAAAATAAAAATGAGGTGATTTCCGTATGGAAGAAAATAATCAGAACGAAGAACCTGTAAACAGCCGGGAGCAGGACGAAACACCGCAGCCGTATATGCAGCGGCAGCCGGAACAGGCACAGGGCAGCAGCCAGGAAAGTTCGTATAAAGAAACCAGCGACGGCAAACAGGAAGAACCAGGTCAAGAGGAAAGTACGAGTCCGCAGCAAGATCCAGATCCACAGAGAGATGCCAGTCATCCGAGCAGCCAGTACCAGCAGTACAGCACAGGCACAAACCCGCAGGATGATGCAAGCCAGCAGGGAACCCAGAGTCAACAGTACAGCACGGGTGCGAATTCGCAGAATGATTTTGGTCAGCAGGGCAACCAGTACGAGCAATATAGCGGTTTAAATCAGCAGGGTAGCGCAAACCAGCAAAGCAACTACTACCAGCAGAATGGCAGCGCGAACCAGCAAAGCAGCCAGTACCAGCAGTACGGTCAGTACCAGCAGTATCGTTCAAATACGCAGTACGACTATTATCAAAAAGCGGATCAGGGAGCTTCCAGTACGGGATTTGGAATTGCGTCGATGATCCTTGGGATTTTGTCGCTGGTGCTGTTTTGTACGTGCCTGAATATTCCGATGGCGATTGCGGCTGTGATTTTTGGCATCCTTCAGATCTGCCGGGGACAGCAGGCGCGGGGAATGGCGATTGCGGGCATTGTGACGGCTGTTTTGTCTGTAATTGCGCTGCTTGTGATGATCGCGCTGATGTGGACGCCGTTTATGGAATATTATCGGGAAGAAGCGCCTAAGGTGCGTCCTGGATATGACTATGAGTATGATTATGATGACGGCATGGAAGACTTTTTTGATTTCTTTGACGGTAGAAATCAGTTTTAATAAAGGAGCAGAGGAAGTATGTACAACAAAGTAGATACCAATATGAATTTTGTGGAAAGGGAACATAAGATCATAGATTTCTGGAAGGACAAAGAAGTGTTTCAGAAATCTATGAATGCCAGAAAAGGCGGAGAGACGTATACGTTTTACGACGGCCCTCCGACCGCGAACGGCAAGCCGCATATCGGCCATGTGCTGACGCGTGTAATCAAAGATATGATCCCAAGATACCAGACGATGAAGGGCAGGTATGTGCCGCGCAAGGCTGGCTGGGATACGCATGGGCTTCCGGTGGAGCTGGAAGTGGAAAAGCTGCTTGGGTTAAACGGCAAGGATCAGATCGAAGAATACGGGATGGAGCCGTTTATCAGACAGTGTAAAGAATCCGTATGGAAATATAAAGGCATGTGGGAAGATTTTTCACAGACCGTCGGCTTTTGGGCGGATATGGATGATCCCTATGTCACTTATGATGATAATTTTATCGAATCCGAATGGTGGGCGTTAAAGCAGATCTGGGATAAAAAGCTGCTGTACAAAGGGTTTAAAACCGTACCGTACTGCCCGCGCTGCGGCACGCCGCTTTCCTCTCAGGAAGTGGCGCAGGGGTATAAGACCGTAAAAGAGCGCTCTGCGATTGTACGGTTTAAGGTGGCAGGAGAGGACGCTTATTTTCTGGCGTGGACGACGACGCCTTGGACACTGCCTTCTAATCTGGCGCTTTGCGTCAACCCTGACGAGACGTACTGCAAAGTAAAGGCGGCGGACGGATATACGTATTATCTTGCCGAGGCGCTCGCGGACAAGGTGCTTGGAAAGCTGGGCAGTGAGGATGATACAGAGAAAAAGGCTGCATATGAGGTGCTTGCGACATACAAGGGAACAGATCTTGAGTATAAGGAATACGAGCCGCTGTTTCATTTTGCAGATGCATTGATCGAAAAGCAGCATAAAAAGGCATATTACGTGACCTGTGATACGTATGTTACAATGACGGACGGTACCGGAATCGTACACATCGCTCCGGCGTTTGGCGAGGACGATGCGCAGGTAGGCAGAAAGTATGAACTGCCGTTTGTACAGCTTGTTGATGGAAAAGGAGAGCTTACAAAGGAGACGGCATATGCAGGCATATTTGTAAAAAAAGCAGACCCGATGGTGTTAAAAGATCTGGATGCAGCGGGACTGTTGTTTGACGCGCCGAAGTTTGAGCATGAGTATCCGCACTGCTGGAGATGCGATACACCGTTAATTTACTATGCAAGAGAGTCCTGGTTTATTAAAATGACGGAAGTTAAGGATGATTTGATCCGCAACAACAATACGGTCAACTGGATACCAGAGTCGATCGGCAAAGGGCGTTTCGGCGACTGGCTGGAAAATATTCAGGACTGGGGACTTTCCAGAAACCGCTACTGGGGCACGCCGCTTCCGGTATGGGAATGCGAGTGCGGCTGTCAGGAATGCATTGGAAGCCGTGCGGAGCTTGCCGAAAAGAGCGGTAACCCGGATACGGCGCGCACGGAGCTGCACCGTCCGTATATTGACGAGGTAACTTACAAATGCCCGCAGTGTGAGGGAACGATGCACCGTGTCCCGGAGGTGATTGACTGCTGGTTTGATTCGGGGGCGATGCCGTTTGCACAGCATCATTATCCGTTTGAAAATAAAGAGCTGTTTGAGCAGCAGTTCCCGGCACAGTTTATTTCAGAAGCAGTCGACCAGACGCGCGGGTGGTTCTATTCGCTGATGGCAGAGTCTACGCTGCTGTTTAACAAAGCGCCTTATGAAAATGTAATTGTATTAGGGCATGTACAGGATGAAAACGGGCAGAAAATGAGTAAATCCAAAGGAAATGCGATTGATCCGTTTGAAGCGCTTAAGACGTACGGTGCAGACGCGATCCGCTGGTATTTTTACATTAACAGCGCGCCTTGGCTGCCGAACCGTTTCCACGGCAAAGCAGTTCAGGAAGGACAGCGCAAATTCCTAGGCACACTTTGGAATACGTATGCGTTTTTCGTGCTGTATGCCAATATCGATGCGTTTGACGCTTCCAAATATCAACTGGAATATGACAAGCTGGGCGTGATGGACCGCTGGCTTTTGTCCAAGCTGAATACGCTTGTAAAGACTGTTGACCAGAACCTTGGCAGCTATCGTATCCCAGAAGCAGCAAGGGCGCTGGATAATTTTGTAGACGAGATGTCCAACTGGTATGTCAGAAGAAGCAGGGAACGGTTCTGGGCAAAAGGCATGGAGCAGGATAAAATCAACGCTTATATGACACTGTATACCGCACTGGTTACCGTCGCAAAGGCAGCGGCGCCGATGGTTCCGTTTATTGCGGAAGATATTTACCGCAATCTTGTGTGCAGTATCGACGCGAACGCGCCGGAGAGTGTACATTACTGTGATTTTCCGACGGTACAGGAGTCCTGCATTGATCCAGAGCTGGAAGCGGATATGGAAGCGGTATTAAAGATCGTCGTTATGGGACGTGCCTGCCGCAACGCCGCAAATATAAAAAACCGCCAGCCGATCGGCAGCATGTTTGTCAAGGCGCCTGCTGATTTACAGGATTATTTTGTAAAGATTATCGAAGAGGAGCTGAATGTGAAAAAAGTTTCCTTTACCGATGATGTAAGCGGTTATATCGATTATACGTTTAAGCCGCAGTTGCGCACTGTAGGGCCAAAATACGGAAAATATTTAAAGCAGATTCAACAGGCGCTTGCACAGCTTAATGGAAATGCGGCAATGAGCACCCTGCGCGAAACCGGAGTGTTAAAGCTTGAGGGCATTCACGAAAGCATTGCGCTGACAGAAGAAGACCTGCTGATTACGACGACGCAGATGGAAGGATATATGACAGAGACCGATCAGGCGGTAACCGTTGTGCTGGATACCAACCTGACGCCGGAGCTGTTGGAAGAGGGGTTTGTGCGTGAGATTATCAGCAAATTGCAGACGATGCGCAAAGAAGCCGGGTTTGAGGTGATGGATAAAATCGCTGTTTCTTATACGGCGGCAGAGAAAGCGTCAGATATTTTCACCAGAAATCAGGATACGATTCGCTCAGAAGTGCTTGCGGTATCTCTGGTACCTGAAAAACTCAGCGGATATACAAAAGAATGGAATATCAATGGGGAAAAAGTGACGTTAAGCGTCGAAAAGCAATCATAAAAAAGGAGGACACCAATGAAGAGCAAAATGTTTGAAAAAGAGACGTTTATCAAAAGTGTAAAGGATAATGTAAAAAACCTTTACCGGAAAACGTTGGACGAGGCAAGCCAGCAGGAGATTTACCAGGCTGTGGCAAATACGGTGAAGGATGTGGTCATTGATGAATGGCTGGCAACACAAAAGACGTTCGACAAAGAAGATCCAAAGATCATTTATTATATGTCGATGGAATTTTTAATGGGGCGTGCGCTTGGCAACAACCTGATTAACCTGACAGCATACAATGAAGTCAAACAGGCATTGGATGAGATCGGGCTGGATCTGAATGTGATTGAAGACCAGGAACCAGATCCTGCACTTGGCAACGGCGGCCTTGGAAGGCTTGCGGCATGTTTTATGGAATCACTTGCGACATTGGGGTATCCGGCATATGGCTGCGGCATCCGTTATCGTTACGGGATGTTCAAACAGGCGATCAAAGACGGTTTTCAGATTGAAACACCGGATAACTGGTTAAAAGACGGTTATCCATTTGAGCTGCGCAGGCCGGAATACAGCTACGAAGTAAAATTTGGAGGCTATGTGCGCGCAGAAAATGCACCGAACGGACAGACCAGATTTATCCATGAAAACTATCAGTCTGTCAAAGCGATCCCGTATGATATGCCGATCGTAGGCTATAACAACAACGTAGTCAATACGCTGATGATCTGGGATGCGGAGCCGATGAAATATTTCGAGCTGGAAGCGTTCGGCAAAGGCGATTACCGCAAGGCAGTAGAAGAAGAAAACCTGGCAAGAAACTTAACAGACGTATTGTATCCGTGTGACGACCATATCGCAGGCAAAGAGCTGCGCTTAAAACAGCAGTATTTCTTTGTATCTGCTTCGCTGCAACGGGCGCTGTCCAAGTTTAAGAAAAACCATCCTGATATCCGTATGCTGCCGGATAAAGTAGTGATCCAGATGAACGATACGCATCCGACGCTTGCCGTTGCAGAGCTGATGCGCCTGTTAATGGACGAAGAAGGACTCGGATGGGATGATGCATGGGCAATTACGACAAAGACATGTGCTTATACAAACCATACGATTATGGCGGAAGCGCTGGAAAAATGGCCGATTGAGATTTTCTCAAGGCTGCTGCCGCGTATTTATCAGATTGTAGAGGAAATTAACCGCAGGTTTGTACTGGCAATCCAGCAGAAATTCCCGAACGACTACAACAAGGTTCAGAAAATGTCGATCGTATACGACGGACAGGTTAAGATGGCGCACCTTGCGATTGCGGCAGGCTACTCGGTAAACGGCGTGGCAAAGCTGCATACGGAAATTTTAAAACACCAGGAATTAAAAGATTTTTATGAGATGTTCCCGGAGAAATTTAACAATAAGACGAACGGCATTACGCAAAGAAGATTCCTGCTGCATGGAAATCCGCTGCTTGCTGACTGGGTAACTGACCATATCGGCAACGAATGGATTACAGACCTGTCACATATGAAAAAGCTGGCGATCTATGCGGATGATGAAAAGGCACAGCAGGAATTTATGAACATCAAGTACCAGAACAAGAGACGTCTGGCAAAATACATCTACGACCATAATGGAATTGAAGTAAACCCGCGCTCTATTTTTGACGTACAGGTAAAGCGCCTGCACGAATATAAGCGCCAGTTAATGAATATCCTGCATGTTATGTACCTGTATAACAAGATCAAGGAAAATCCTTCGATGGAATTTATTCCTCGTACGTTTATCTTTGGTGCAAAAGCAGCAGCAGGCTACAAAATTGCCAAGCTGACAATTAAGCTGATTACCAGCGTAGCAGATGTTATTAACAACGATAGAAGCATTGAAAATAAAATTAAGGTTGTATTTATCGAGGACTACCGTGTGTCCAATGCAGAATGGATCTTCGCAGCAGCAGACGTATCCGAACAGATCTCTACCGCATCCAAAGAAGCATCTGGTACGGGCAACATGAAGTTCATGTTAAATGGAGCCTTAACAATCGGAACGATGGACGGCGCCAATGTGGAGATGGTTGAAGAAATGGGCGAAGAAAATGCGTTTATCTTTGGCATGAGCTCCGATGAAGTCATCGAGCATGAACACCGCCGTGACTACAACCCAATGGAGATCTTCAACAACGACCCTGAGATCCGCCAGGTATTGATGCAGTTAATCAACGGATTTTATTCCAGAAACGATACAGAGCTGTTCCGCGACCTGTACAATTCGCTGCTGAATACAAACTGCACGCAGTACGCAGACACTTACTTTGTACTTGCTGACTTCCGTGCATACGTACAGGCACAGGAACGTGTGATGCAGGCATACAAAGACGAACGGCAGTGGGCAAAGAGCGCGATCTTAAACGTGGCAAATGTTGGCAAGTTCTCTTCTGACCGGACGATTGAAGAATACGTGCGGGATATCTGGCATTTACGCAAGGTATATGTGGAGATGGAAGACGAAATCTAAAGCAAAGATTTAAAAAATAAGGGAATAAAAGCCTTACTGATTTTCTGGAAGAACTGGAAGTTGGTAAGGCTTTTTTGCAGGATAAACAGAATATTGACCTGACTATAAGGAAGATTTAACAGATAGAAAGGAACTTGGAATATACAATGACAGAGTTAGAACAGTATTATAATAAATTCTGTGAAGAAAAGCGTCTTGGCAGAAGGCATGGACAGGTAGAATATCAGATTACGATGAACTATATTCACAAATACCTGGAAAGTATTCCAAATGCAAACATTATTGATATCGGTGCCGGCACAGGGCGTTATAGCGTGCAGCTTGCATCCGAAGGATACGATGTGACTGCCGTGGAGCTAGTAAAATATAATCTGGGTATATTAAAGTCTAAAAAGAGCAGTGTAAAAGCATATCAAGGAAACGCGTTAAAACTTTCTCGTTTTGCGGATGCGTCATTTGATGTTGCGCTGCTGCTGGGGCCTTTGTATCATCTGCATAAAAGCGCAGACAAGGTGCAGGCGCTGCGGGAAGCAGCACGTGTGACAAAGCCGGGCGGATATATTTTTGCGGCATACTGTATGAATGAATATGGTGTTTTAGTATATGGGTTTCGGCAGGGGAATGTGAAAACGTGCAGGAAAGACAGGCAGCTTACAGAGGATTTTCATTGTGTCTGCCAGCCAAAAGACTTGTATGATTATGTCAGGCTGGAAGATATTGACCGTCTGAATCAGGAAGCAGGGCTGACACGTGTGCAGATTATTGCACCAGACGGGGCTGCAAACTATATGCGCCATGAGCTGAATGCAATGGATGAGGAGACATTTCGGCTGTTTGTAGAGTATCAGATGTCGGTGTGCGAAAGGCAGGATTTGATGGGGGCGAGTGCGCATACGGTGGATATTTTGCGGGTGACTTGATGGGAGTGTTTGGTTTGATGTTGATTACGGGGGTTTTTTACAGGAAGGGACGCCGGGAGAGCGGATGTGCCTCCCCTGGCTGCGTCCGTTCCAGAATGCTAAGAACCCCTAAGTATTCTGCTGGTACGCTGTGGCTGTGGACGGTCGCGGCACCTAGTTCGCTGCCTGCTGGCAGCTAAAGGTGCCGCTTGGCTGCGCCCCTGGTTGTTTTGTTCGCTTTAAGTATTTTGCTGCCACACTGTGGCTGTGGACGGTTGCGCCACCTTGTCCGCTGCTGGCTGTAAGCTATCGGTGGCGCTTGACTGCGCCCCTAGAGCGTGTCTGAAAAATCATTCCTGCCATCTGCATTCCCCACTTTGCGTGATATTTGCGCCAAATTCAGGTTACATAGCCCGCTATGCGCCCTTCATTTGGCACAAATCTCCCACAAATTGTGAAATACATCTGGCAGAAAGCATTTTTCAAACACGCTCTAGTACTACAACGAACAAACCATATCGGGCTCATTTGGCAGCACTTGCGAAGAACAGCCGGGAGAGAGGATAGGTACACTCTGGCGGCGGCTTTGGAAGAATGGTTAGAATTGCTTGGTATTCTGCAAAACAACTAGGGGCGCAGCCAAGCGGCACCTTTAGCTGCCATCAGGCAGCGAACTAGGTGCCGCGACCGGACACAGCCAGGGCGTAGCAGCAGGATACCTAGCAATTCTTAACATTCTGGAACTGACGCCGCCAGAGTGTACCTATCCTCTCTCCTGGCGTCCTTTCTTGTAAAAATATACCAAAGCAATTCAAAATTGTTCGCTCTAGCTGTTGTGCGGAATACCAAGAGATTCTTAACATTCGTCCAAAACCGCAGCCAGGGTGGTGACAATCCCCGCTCCTGACTGGTTTTCCAAAGTGATGCCATAATAAGTTGATATTGTTAGTTTTGTATGGGGTGTTAATCCCGTTCTCGGCTGTTCTTCGTATGTGTTGCTGTAAGCTTCATATTGTTTGGTCTGTATGAAGGCAACTGTTATCTTGGAAGGCTTATTGGTTTTATCATTTCTTAGATATAAACGGCTGTAAAAATCTGCACGCTTCTTGGGCTGAGCATAACCGTGTTATTCTGCACTTTTGCAGGGATTTCTAAAACGCTGTGTGTGCGGAACGTGTCTACGACGGTTACCCACTGCATAGTTGCAGGAAGCTGCGGCAGGTGTTGCGTAACGGTTTCCCAGTAGGTATTGATGGATAAAAATACGATATCGTCCTGGTCAGATTCTTCGTCTTTTCCTGCGTACATTACGCCGATCACATGTGAATCCCAATTATAATTTCCGTTCCATGCTTCTGCTTCATGCAGGCTGACGGTTGGAAAACCTGCGGAGCAGACTGGCATATTTTTGCGGATGACCGTATGCTTTTTGCGGAAATGGATCATAAAGCTGAAAAAATTAAATAAGTCTTTGTTTTTCTCTGGAAGTGTCCAGTCCAGCCAGGAAATCATGTTATCCTGACAGTAAGCGTTGTTATTTCCGTGCTGGCTGTTGCCAAATTCGTCTCCGGCGAGGAACATTGGAGTGCCGCGGCTGCACATCAATACCGCACAGGCATTTTTTACCATTCTGCGGCGCAGGGACAGGATTTCATGATCCATTGTCTTGCCTTCGGTTCCGCAGTTCCAACTGTAGTTATCATTGCTTCCGTCAGTGTTGTTCCAGCCGTTTGCCTCGTTGTGTTTTTTGTTGTAGCTGTATAAGTCGTTCAGTGTAAAACCGTCATGGCAGGTCAGGAAATTAATAGAAGCTTCGTGTCCGCGTGTTTTTGGATCATACAGGTCGATAGAGCCGATAATGCGCAGCGCTGCTACAGAGGCAGTATTCGGATCACCTTTTAAAAAGCTGCGCACGTCGTCACGGTAACGCCCGTTCCATTCTGCAAAGCGGTTCCAGGAAGGGAAGCTTCCGACCTGATACAGTCCGCCGGCATCCCATGCTTCTGCAATCAGCTTGGTATCACCCAGGATCGGGTCAAAGGCAAGGCTTTGCAGCAGCGGCGGCTTGCGCATTGGAGAGCCGTCCTCATTGCGTCCAAGAATCGTAGCAAGGTCAAAGCGGAAGCCGTCGACGCGGTAGGTCAGCACCCAGTAACGCAGACAGTCCAGGATCATACGCTGCACGATAGGATGGTTGCAGTTTAGCGTATTGCCGCATCCGCTGTAGTTAAAATATTCACCATTTGGCTTGAGCATATAGTATATGTTGTTGTCAAAGCCTTTAAATGAAAAGAAATTGCCGTGTTCATTTCCTTCTGCCGTATGGTTAAATACGACGTCCAAAATTACTTCAATGCCGTTTTCGTGCAAATTTTTGACAAGCTGTTTTAATTCTGTGCCTTCACGGTTATATTCGATGCCGCTGCAATAGCTTGTGTTTGGCGCAAAAAAGCTGACCGTATTATAGCCCCAGTAGTCGACCAGGTCATGTCCGTTATAAGAGCGCAGTGATTCCGTCTCATCAAATTCAAAAATCGGCATCAATTCGACCGCGGTAATGCCAAGCTTTTTTAAATATGGAATTTTTTCCATCAAGGCGGCGAAGGTGCCCGGCTTTGCATGGAGCGAGCCGTCCGCCATAGAAAATCCGCGTACATGCAGCTCATAGATAATCAAATCATCCATAGACAGGCGCGGAAAGACATAATTACCCCAGTCAAAGTCGTCCTTTACGACGCGTGCTTTATAAAAATCATTCTGGTGTTTTTTTGTACCCCAGACGCTTTGCCCGGTCACGGATTTTGCATAAGGGTCAAGCAGATATTTTTTCGGATTGAAGATCAGCCCGTTTTCCGGTTCATAGGGTCCGTCCACCCGGTAGGCATATTCAAATTCTTCGATATTAAGCTTGAATACGATCATAGAAAAGACATTTCCGATCCGGTAAGTATCTGGAAACTTTAAAACCGCATACGGAACGTCCTCTTCCCGGTGGAAAAGAAGCAGCTCACACGAAGTCGCATGATTGGAGTGAACCGTAAAATTGACACCGCCAGGAATCGCGGTTGCGCCGTTGATATCGTAAAACCCCGGACGCACCTCGTAGCCGGCGATTGTATCAAAAGGAACCAGATGGATTTTGTTTAATGGTATAGGATTCATTGTGATACCTCGCTTACTTTGAAATTTGTATGTTGCTTTTATTATAAGCTTGGGGTGGTACTTTGTAAAGAAGATTTGAATGCTTGTGGGTCTGAGGGAAAAGTTAAGAGCAGATATTGCCGTGAATAGAAAAATGTGTTATATTGCCGATATGGGAAAACCATAGAGCCAAAGGCGGCTTTGCCCCTCTTTTTTATTCGGAGGGTTCAAGTAGCCCTCCAGAATCATGCCCTATAGGCACGAAAGAAAGGAGGGTGAAACAATGTATGTTACATATCAGGATTTGATTCAGATAGGTATACTTGTTGTCGCTCTTGCGAATTTGTTTTATCAGATTTACAAGGGAAAAAAGAAATAGCCGCCACTACTCACACTAGTGACGGCTGACCCTTTACAGAGGGTATAGTCTGTTGTTAAAGGGGTAGAGCCGCTTCTATGGCTTTTCCCTTTTCTATGTCTAATATAGCACATCTGCTATTCGTTTTCAAGCGCCTTTTATTATTAATGTATTTATAATCTCGCCGCATTATGATAATGGAGCCATTGGAACAATGGATCATTTTTACAGAAAGCGAGAACGAGGACATGTTGTTTCATTCACTTGAATTTTTAATTTTTTTTCCGGTAGTAGTTGTTGTGTATTTGATCCTGCCGAGAAAATTAAAAGCCGTCTGGCTGCTTGCCGCGAGCTATTATTTTTATATGTGCTGGAATATAAAACATACAGTTTTAATTGTATTTTCCACTTTGATGACCTGGATATGCGGGCTGCTGATCGGAAAATGCATGGGGACAAAAGACAGGGCGCGGCGTGGGAAATGGATTGTCGGCGTTGGGGCTTTGATGAATCTAAGCCTTCTTATATTTTTTAAATACTTTGATTTTCTTTTGTTTAATATAAATTTTATTTTTGAAAAAGCAGGCATTCAGCAAATAGAAAAGCCGTTTGATATTATACTCCCTGTTGGAATATCGTTTTATACGTTCCAGTCGCTGGGCTATATGGTCGATGTGTACCGGGGAGATATAGAACCGGAGAAAAACCTGCTGCATTATGCGCTGTTTGTGTCTTTTTTTCCGCAGCTTGTGGCGGGGCCGATCGAGCGGTCGAAAAACCTGCTTAAGCAGATCCGTGGGATTGGCAGGCAAAATGCCAGGGATTTGTTTCAATATGATCGGATTGCCAGCGGGTTGTTTTTGATGCTGTGGGGCTTTTTCCAAAAGCTGGTAATTGCGGACAGGCTTTGCGTTTTTGTAGATGCGGTATATGCGGACTGGCAGCAGTGCGGACAGATCGAGCTTGTGCTTGCGACCGCAGCGTTTTCGATTCAGATCTATTGTGATTTTGCCAGTTATTCGACGATTGCCGCAGGCGCTGCTAAGGTATTGGGCTTTCACTTGCTGGAAAACTTTCGTACGCCGTATTTTTCGAAAAGTATACGCGAATTTTGGCGCAGATGGCATATTTCACTGAGTACATGGTTTAAAGATTATTTGTATATTCCAATGGGCGGGAGCCGCTGCGGAAGGCTGCGCAGCCAGGTAAACCTGATCGTGACGTTTCTGGTCAGCGGCCTTTGGCATGGAGCGAGCTGGCATTACGTAGTGTGGGGCGCGATGCACGGATGCTATCAGGTGATCGGTACGCAGACAGAGGCTGTCCGCAGAAAAATCCGGCGCTGGGCTGGCGTAAACACGGCGTCATTCAGCTATCGGTTTGGGCAGGTGGCGGTTACCTATGCGCTATCGCTGTTTGGGCTGATTTTTTTCCGGGCGCAGTCTTTGCCGGAAGCGTTTGGCATGATCGGAAGGATCGCTGCAAAGCCGAATCTGTGGGCACTGACGGACGGGACGCTGTATGGATTCGGCATAGACGCTGCACAGGCGCGCGTATTATGTGCGGCACTGGGGATTCTTTTGTGCGTCAGCCTCGTGCGGGAGCTAAAAAATGAAATGCTGGATACATTTTTAGCAAGACAAAGCTGTTGGTTCCGGTGGATGGTAATTATAATTTTGTTTTCATTTATTTTTCTGTTCGGGATGTATGGTCCGGATTATGATGAAAGCCAGTTTATTTATTTTCAATTTTAGATTTTTGTGCAGAATTGGAGGGATGTATGATGGTATTGGTAAAAATAGTATTTCGGATGCTTTGCTTTTGGTGCGTGCTGGGCGGCATGGTTTTGGCGCTGAACCATGTTACGCTCAACCGCAGCAGCGAAGGATGTATCCAGTTGGCGGATTTTTACAAGCTGGACGAAGAAGAGGTGGATGTGCTTTGTATTGGCAGCAGCCATGTGTATTATGGAATCAACACGTGCCAGCTCTATGATGATTATGGCATTGCCAGTTACCTTTTGGCTTCGCCGGGGCAGCCGGTATGGATCAGCTATTATCTGCTGGAAGAGGCTTTAAAGACGCAGAAGCCGCGGCTTGTCATATTTGATATCGGGACGCTGTTTCGCAAAGAAGAGGATTTCGGCTCGTATTCCTGGGAGACATTGATCAGCATGAAGCCTTCACAGACGAAATGGAACGCGATCCAGGCAGTCAATCAATATGAAGAATGCCTGGATGCAGCGGGAGCATTTTTTTCTTTTCCTTATTATCATACCCGTTTTTTGTCGCTGACCAGCGAGGATTTTTATCGCTCGAAGCTGATCAGGTACAACGGCTACCGCCCGGAATTTACAGCGATCTCAGAAAGCGAACTGGCAAAGTGGAAAGATAAAATCTGGACGCCTGAGAAGGACGGAGAAGCGCCGGCAGAGCAGACAAGCACATTTGCTGACGGGGAGGAAGTGCTGACGGAGCGGACAGAGCAGTATTTGCGAAAAATGATCCAGTTGTGCCAGGATCAGGGAATTTCTCTGCTGCTTGTAAATTCTCCGTTTGCAAACCAGGTGGAAGAAAAGCGCGTGGCTGGCAATTATATCCGTGTCATTGCAGATTCTTACGGGGTTCCGCTGCTGGAAGGCAATTACCTGGTGGATGAAATGGAAATAGACTTTGAAAAAGACCTGCTGGATGCTTCGCATTTGAACTATTTTGGAAGCGTAAAATATACGAAATATCTGGCGGAGTGGATGCAGGAACATTGTCAACTGCCAGACCGCCGGGGAAATGTGGACTACTGGGAGTGGGAAGAAGTAAGCGATTTGTTTTGGGAAGTGAAAGAAGAGGCGCTGGCAGGGGAACTGTCAGCTTCTTTTTGCGTACAGGCACAATCGTATGCAGGCTGATTCGTTAATTCGGACTCTTTTTGCATATAATACGAGGGGAAGGATTTTGTATCACTTATGTTTAAGGAGGAAGAAATAATGAACAGCGTATATGGATATGTGCGTGTATCAAGCGTGGATCAGAATGAAAGCCGTCAGTTGGCGGCAATGCAGCAGTCGGGAGTTCCAATGGCAAATATTTATGCAGACAGGCAGTCTGGGAAAGATTTTAACCGGCCGCAGTATATCCGCATGGTAAGTGTGCTGCAAAAAGGGGATTTGCTCTATATTTTAAGTATTGACAGGCTTGGGCGCAACTATACGGAGATTCAGGAGCAGTGGCGTATATTGACGAAAGAAATCGGCGCGGATATCTGCGTGGTTGATATGCCGCTTTTGGATACCCGCCACGGCAAGGATCTGCTGGGCACCTTTATCGCCGACCTGGTCTTGCAGATCTTATCGTTTGCGGCGCAGTCGGAGCGTGACAATATTAAAAAGAGGCAGGAGCAGGGCATTGCAGCGGCAAAAGCAAGGGGTGTCAGGTTTGGCAGGCCGGAGACGGCGGTTCCTGTAAATTTTGCGAATATCGTGCATAGCTGGGAAGAAAAAGAGATCACATTTGAGGAAGCGCTGCATCGGTGCAATATGAGCAAAGCGACATTTTACAGAAGGCTTCATGCATACAGAAACGACGGATTATATAGTTGAAGTGTTTAAAAAAGCGTACTTTTTGAGACACGGACTGTATGTGTAGTAAATATTCTATCACAGAATATTCCTCGATACAATCCCTTTTTCTTTTTTTTCTATATTTTTTTGCGAAAAATGTCATATTTTGAAAAAAAGAATGGAAAAAGTAAGGAAAAATCTCCATTTAGGGGCTGATTTCCTACATAAATATGCCTGCTGACAGCCAGTCTCAAAAAGTACACCTTTTGAGACTGGCTGTTTCGTACTATATCCCAATCACAGGATTCAGCCGGAAAACGGCTGCAATCTGATAAAAAGTAAGGAGGAAACATGAAAAAGGGGAATTTGAAAAAAGTGCTCGCAGTATCGTTGTCCGCTACGCTTGCTTTGTCCGCTTCTGCATTTGCAGGCGCTCCGGCGCTCCAGGCTGATGCGGCGGCAAAATTTGTCGGCTTGAATACAACGTTTAAGACGCTGCGCACAGGACAAAAGGACTACAAACTAAGGCTGGTAAACAATACCGCAGGCTGGAAAGTGAAAAAGGTCACTACTTCTGACAAGAGCATCTGCGCAGTATACGGCAAGAAAGCTTCTTATGTACTGTTAAAGGGCAAGAGAGAAGGAAGAGCGGTTGTAAAAGTGTCCGTAAAGACAGCAAAGCGGGAGAAGAACAACACAAAGACGCTGCGATGCAAAGTAAATGTAATTGCAGCAAATCCGTCACCGGATACGCCGGATGTTCCGGTAGCGCCAGATCTGCCGTCCACACCGGATGCTTCCACCTCGGCACAGGTGTCTACACAGGCGGAGTTAAACAGCGCGCTGGCAAATCAGGCGCTTACTACGATTACGTTAAAGACCTCGGCGGCGGATAGCTTTACGATTGCTGGAGGATCATACAAGGCAGATCTGATCGTAGATGCTCCGAATGCAGACGTAACGAACAATGGGTCCTTCCGTTCGATTGCGATTCACGCGATCAAAGGGGATACCTGGATCGAGAAGGCAGTCGGCAATACGATCCGTGTCCTGGCGGTAAACTCCCGTGTCTCTTTGGAGACTGGATCTAAAAATACGCAGGTTATTTATGTGACACCGAATGCAAATGCAGCGTTGGTCGTTCATAAGGGTGCGCAGACGCCGAACGTCAATATAAGCGCAAAAATCAAGCTGGAGATCAGCGGCGAAGTGGAAACAGATACCATGTTAAAGCTCCCAGTTAATATCCAGACTGCCGCAAAGGATTCGGAAGTGATTATCGGCATACCAGCAGACGTAAAAGCAGGCGCGAATGCCCTGGTTACGTTTCAAGACAGTGCAGGCGGCAGTACAGTAACAGCGACAGACAATTCGGCTACGATCAAAATAACAAATAAGACAAAGGTTACGATTAAAGCAACAAAAGCAAACGGTACAGCCGTAAACGTAACTGCCGGTGCAAACGGAACACTCCAGCCTGTGACAAACACCGGTTCCGGCACGGGCGGCACATACTATCCGTCTTATTCAGGCTCCGGCTCAGGAAGCGGTTCCGGTTCGGGAAGCGGCTCAGGAAGCGGTTCTGGTTCGGGAAGCGGCTCAGGAAATGATAACAAACCAGAGACGCCTGCAAAATCAGATGCGTGCCAGATGCTGACGTTTCGGGTTGGTGAAGCAGAAGGGACAGTGAATGAGGAAGCAAAAACAGTCTCTGTTGTTCTTCCATTTGACAGTGACGCAGACCTGACGAAGATTGCTCCAGAAATTACAATTTCTGAAAAAGCAGCAGTTTCCCCACAATCCGGCGCCGCACAGGATTTTTCCGATGGAAAAGAGGTCGTATACACAGTCACATCGGAAAGCGGCAAAACAGCGGAATATAAAGCGACGGTAAAGAAAGAAGAAGCTGTGACAATCTCATTTGACACAGACAATGGAACACCGATCGATCCTGTAAAGATAAAAAAAGGGGAGATCTATACGCCAGAAACTACAGTAGAAAAAACAGCGGACGATGGCTGCATTTACCTGTTTGAAGGCTGGTATACCGATGCCGAGAGACAAACAAAATATGAGCCGGCAGCAGCAGAATCAGACATGACGCTTTATGCAAAATTTGAGAAAGCTGCAAAAATCGGTACGATGTCAGATACGGTGTATGGCGTGTATTCACAAGGTACTTCCAAGTGGCAGGGCGCTCCTTCCAAACTGGATGATATTGGAGCGGTTACTTTTGCAGATCCTGTAAAGGCAGAAGACGGTGGATATACGATCGCTGTCAGCGGTACGTTAAAGAGAGTCGTTGGTTTTACAGGCTTTAATGTAAGTGTGTCGGAAGAACAGCATGGTTTTTATGCTCCGTGCCAGTTTTCAGTAGGCGATGCTGCTGAAAGCCCTGCATTTGTCGTGCTGAAAGCGAAAGAAGGCTATAAAGTATATTCGAATACGCAAGCAGATAATAACAGCTTGGACGAAGAGACAACGGCAGCAATTAAAAAAGCCGTTGGTGCTACGGAAGAGGATTCGTTATTTCCTTTCAATCTGGCAGCTACCCTGGATGCAGACGGCAGCGAGAAAGTGTTCTCTCTGATTTCCCATTTGGGAGACGCCGAGACATTGAAGTCCAATACGATCTGGGTTGGGCTGAATGGGGTGGATGACTTAAAGAAGTATACGTTCGACTACAGTGGCTGCAATAAATGGGAGACGGCATTGGACTTTTCTATGATCAATGCACAAAACGGCGCCGAGATTCTGGGAAGTGACGGATTCGCAGGTGCAACCAGCGAAAATGTTGAAAAATTTGTAAATGGTGACATTACATTTGAACAGAACGATAAGGAATATAATATCACAGGCACACTCAACTATGTAAAATGGGACGGCTTCGGTGTTGATGGACAGAAAGAAGGCTATTATATCCCATTTGCAGTAAAGGTTCCAGAAGCATACAAAGGAAAAGGCAAGATGGTATTTCAGGCGTCCGAAGCAGATGGTTCTCCAGAAAAGACAGATACGCTTAAAGACCAGGGAGAATACTTTGGATGGATTGTTTACATGGGCAAGGAAGCCAGTGCTTTGGAGAAAACAAGAACCGTAGAAATTACATGGGGTTCTGGGGACGATACGCTGACTTCTACGTATACGTTCCACTTCAACTTGCAGGGAGCCGAAAAGCTGGAGACTGTTCCAGAAATTAAGAAAGAAGGGCAATCCAGCCAAGCTGCGGCATCATCTCAGCAGGCTGAAACAAGTCAGAATGGGGAAAGCAGCCAGAATGATGGAAACAGCCAGAATGACGAAATAAGTCAGAATGATGGAAACAGTCAAAATAGCGAAAGCAGTCAAAATGACGAAAACAGCCAAAATAGCAAAAGCAGTCAAAATGACGAAAATAGCTAGGATAGCGAAAATAGTCAAAATGACGAACACAGCTAAAGGAACTAAACAGTTATCGTTATCATAATGAAAGCCGCTTATGTAATTATGACAGATACAATACAATTACAAAAAACAAAGTGTTCTGCGTTACAGCGGACAGCTTTGCCGGATATGGAAATGAAATTTTTCTAATGATCATCCTCATGATTATTCCAGCCGCAGCAGGCATTGTGCCTGTTTGCGGCTGGAAATAAAATTTAGATAAAAGATGGAGATTCAAATGAATTTTCGTAATATATACAAAGAATAGCTAGAGCGAACAAATTTGAATTGCATTGGTATATTTTTACAAGAAGGTACGCCAGGAGAGCGGATAGGTACACTCTGGCGGCGCCAGTTCCAGAATGTTAAGAATTGCTAGGTATCCTGCTGCTATGTTGTGGCTGTGTCCGGTCGCGGCACCTAGTTCGCTGCCTGCTAGCAGCTAAAGGTGCCGCTTGGCTGCGCCCCTAGTTGTTTTGCAGAATACCAAGCAATTCTAAACATTCTTCCAAAGCCGCCGCCAGAGTGTACCTATCCGCTCTCCTGGCTGTTCTTCGCAAGTGCTGCCAAACGAGCCCGCTATGGTTTGTTCGCTGTGCTAGAGTGAACTTTATCAGATTTGCGTTTTCCAAGGAACTATTTTGTACAGGTTCTCCATGTAAAACAACCTAGAATCTGTTCTATCATATGGTAGATTTTGTTCATGGCAGACAAACCAAACCATATTGCGCTTGTTTCGTAGCATTTACGAAAAGCAGCCGGGAGAGAGGATGTGACTCCCCTGGCTGCGTCAGTTCCAGAATGCTAAGAAGCTCTAAGTATCCTGCTGGTACGCTGTGGCTGTGGACGGTCGCGCCACCTAGTTCGCTGCCTGCTGGCAGCTAAAGGTGCCGCTTGGCTGCGCCCCTGGTTGTTTTGCAGAATACTAAGGGCTTCTAAGCATTCTTCCAAAGCCGCAGCCAGGGGAGGCACATCCTCTCTTCCGGCTGCTCTTCGTAAATGTTAAGAAAACAAGCTCGATATGGTCTGCTTTGTATGAAAACATATAGTTGCTTTATTTGTGATGCATTTTTAGAATGTTGTTTTGAATGGATTTTCTATAATAAAAGAATCAGGATTTTATTGTTTTGCATAGTTGATTTTGTCCGTAGTGGATAAACAAGCTAGAAGTGTTGTGTAGCACTTGGGGCATCAAAATATCTGTGTAAGTTTTTTGGGAAATTCTAAAAATCAGGCTTATTACGACTGCTTACAAAAAATTCGGATACTCCCGGCTATTGCCTTTGATTAGGTGGTATGATATTTTGGTATACGTTCCTTCTTAACTATATATTTACGATTTAACTAATCAATTTTCTTTTCTGCTGGCAATGATGCAGGTAACAGCTACAGAGCTATAATAGATTACAGTAAGGACATATTACAGCATAGTTCGGCATATAGCGGATAGTCTGTCTGCGGTCTGTTGAAAAATCAGATCATTGATATGCCTGTTTATATGCATTTGTTTTTCTTCCTCTTTATAATTAAAGTATGAACGCTTACAAAATATTTTTCAGCGACTATATTTCTTACCGCTCCATTCAATCAGAAATTAGAGTGAAGCACAGTATAATTTGCGTTGCCAAAATTTCTAGCTAATGGAACCACCATGCCCTCCCCCAGAGGAGCAAGGTCATTTCCACCAAAATTTTGACTTGAGCGTGCCTTAAAAAGTATTCCCTCCACTAATATTTCCCACTTTGCGTGATATTTCCACCAAATTTAGTTACGTAGTCCGCTATACCCCCTACATTTGGCGTAAATCTCCCACAAATTGTGAAATATAGCATCCTCTCTTTTTTCAATATTACAGCGAATGTTGTATACTCTATATTTCCCAGTGTGGTATCTCTTTTAAATAGATTTTCAATTAATATAATCAAAATTTTATTAGTTTGCATAATTGCCTTTGCTCGCGGCAGACAGATAAATTTGAAGTGTTCGCTCAAGTACGGCGCTGCAAAAATAGCGGGTGCTGTATTCACTGCTATTTCTGCAATGCTGTACAAGTGCTCCATCCGAACAGAAATCAAACATCTGAACTGCCTGATTCGCACCATTACGTCGTTAAAAGTTTTGGTCGATGCGCCCACATCGCCGTCAAACACGCTCTAGTACTACAGCAAACAAACCAAACCATATCGAGCTTGTTTGGCAGCACTTACGAAGAACAGCCGGGAGAGGGGATGGGCACACCTTGGCTGCGGCTTTGGAAGAATGGTTAGAAACTCTTGGTATTCTGTAAAACAACCAGGGGCGCAGCCAAGCGGCACCTTTAGCTGCCAGCAGGCAGCGAACTAGGTGCCGCGACCGTGCACAGCCACAGCGTAACAGCAGAATACCTAGAGTTTCTTACCATTCTGGAACGGACGCAGCCAAGGTGTGCCCATCCCCTCTCCCAGCGTCCCTCCCTGTAAAAATCTACCAAAAGCATTAAAACTTGCTTTCCTCTTTCATAAAAATCCCCCATCCCCGCAAATATTACCGCTTCTGTTTACTTTACCCACTATATATGCTATGATTAAAAATAAAAAACTACCTACAACAAAATAGAATCGTGGTGAAATTCATGACAGAAATCAGTTTACTTGTGATTGGGTGCCTTTTGGCACTGTTGTTTTTTATATGGCTGGCATTTGGAAAAAAGGCAACGTCCAAAACAGCGACGCTTGTGATTGATACCGTGCTGCTGGCTCTTTGCGTGGCGGCGGTCCTGTGCGGGCTGCTCCTGCGGCAGGAAAAGTATCAAAGTATGCGGCAGCAAGACAGCCAGCCCCAGGCAGAAGCGGCAGGGACAGTGCCGGCGCCGGAAGGAAAATAGGGGAAAACGGGGAGGAGTTATGTATAACAGGATACAGTGAAAGGATGTGGCTGAATATGAAGAGAATGAAAAAAATGGTGGTTCTTTTGCTGCTGTCTGCCGTGGCATGGGTGCTTGGGCTTTCCGTCGTGGGCACGGTGGAGACAGCGTATGCGTCCGGCGGCGGTGCCAACAATATGAATGTTGTATTTGTGCTGGACGGCAGCGGTTCGATGTATACGACAGATAAAGACAAGCTTCGGTTTGAGGCGCTGGAGCTGTTTCTTGGGCTGTCAACAGAGTCTGGAAACTATATGGGAGCGGTCGTGTTTGACGACGGTATTATTTTGCAGCAGGAGATTGTGCCGATCAATGACCGTGCGGCGAAAAGCGCACTGTCCCAGGAGGTAAAGCGCGCGGAGAGCAATGAGGATACGGATATCGGGAGTGCTATTTTAACGGCGGTGCGGATGTTGAAGGAGTCGGGCAGCCCGGATCTGCCGTCTGCGATGATCCTGCTTTCTGACGGCAATACAGACCTGCCCAAGGATAAGTCCGGCAAAAAGTTGGAGGAGTCTTTGCACAGAAAGGCTGCGGCAATCGATTATGCCAGGCAAAAGGACATACCCGTTCATTCGGTCTGCCTGAATGCCAACGGCAAAGCAAGGCCAGAAGAGCTGCGCGAGATCTCGGATGCAACGGGAGGGACGTGCGTCGAGGTAAAGCGCGCGGAGGATTTAAAAGATGTATTTAACCAGTTTTACAATATTATTTATTCGACAAAGACGATGAACCTGGTAGATACAAAGATTCCGCGCAGCGGAGAATTAAAAGTCCCGTTTTCGATCCCGGTCATCGGGGTAAAGGAAGCCAATATTATTATCAATACGCTGAACGCGGATACGTCCTATAACCTGTTTTCACCAAAAGGCTACGGGTATACGAGGGCGGAGCTGGATGCGATGGCGATTAAGGCAAAGACGTTTACGGTAATTAAAATACAAAAGCCGCAGCCCGGAGACTGGGAGCTCGTCGTGCGGGGAGCGCGCAGAGATCAGGTGAAGATCGATATGGTGTATAATACAGACCTGTCCATGAAGCTGGAAGCGGTACAGACACAGGCAGAAGGACAAAAAGCAGCCTGGGAGCTGTCCGCACAGGTGTGGAATGAAGGCGAGGCGGTGTCTGATGCCGCGGTTTATCAAAAGTATCCGTTTTGGATCGTTGTGACAGATAAGGCGTCAGGAGAATCGGAAAAGCTGGAACTGTCCCAGGACGCAGACAAAAGCCTTGGGCAGTATGCCGCGGAGGGCTATGGAAAATATAAAGTACAGGCATTTTGCGAGATCGACGGCATGAAAGTAAAATCCAATGCGCTTACATTGCAAAAGAAAAATACGGCTCCGGTGTGGAAGGACGATCCGGTAGTCGTGGATAAAAAGATTCATCTGTTTTCAAAAAGCTTGTTAAATCTGGATTTGAATGACTATGCATACGATGAACAGGACGCGGAGGAAGGGCTGCATTTTCAGATCCTGGAATCTGCGTTTGACGAGGATACCGTTTCGATTCAGGGAGACAGTACGTTGGCGGTCAGGATTAAGACGTGCGGAGACGGAGAACTTGTAGTCGAGGCAGAAGACGCTGCGGGCGCAAAGACGCAGGTGCAGATACAGATCCGTACGGCTTCGATTACAGGATATGTGGTGCTTGCCTTCGTACTTGTGCTGCTGCTTGCGGCGCTGGCAGTGTCCTTTCCGGTGCTGCGTACGTATGTGACGGTTGTGCGCGGGACGGTGCAGGTTCTGACATTTGGGGAGGAAGGGACAGACCAGCCGGTTACGTTTGACGGAGATAAGGGCAGGATGGTGCTGTCACGGTATGTGCATCCATCGCAGGATATCGGGCTTCGCCTGGAAACATGTTATTTAAACGCCGGAGAAAAGAAGGACTGCATTTATTTTGTGGCAGCGCAGGGCGTTTACTGTGACCAGTACGGCGGACAGAAGAAAAAGAAGGTCTGCGTGCGTGCCGGAATGGAAGTAACGATCAGCAGCGATATGGATTTTGCAAACGGCATTCGGATTTCGTATATGCCATACCAATAATATAGAAGAAAGGAAGAGTAACGATGGCGACATATGGACAGCTTCTAATCGACGCAGGAGGCGGGATCGTAGACCGCGGCAGGCAGTCTGACAGGCAGGACGGGGCGTCTGTGATGATCGGGCTTGGCGGGACTGGAGCCGATGCGGTAATCAAATTAAAACAGGAAGTATATAAGCAGCTTCGCCCGGATGATGCAGAGGCGGTGATTCCAAGGTATGAGGCGATCCGCTATCTGATTATCGATGCGGATGATTCCCAGATCGAGCCTTTGGCGGCGATGACGGATATCGATAAAAATACAGAGTTTTTTGCGCTCTCCAACAGCTCGATCAAAAGTACGTTTGAAGCAAAGGAGATTTTAAAGACGCGGCGGGAGCTGTACTGGCTGGATTATGAAAATATTTCCATCGATGAGGCAAGCAAGGGCGCAGGAGGCATTCGCCAGGTCGGCAGGTTCCTGCTTGTAGACAAAGGGGAAGCGTTGTATGCCAAAATGAAGTCCGTAATAGAAGGCGCGTTAACGGCGGCAAAGAGCGGGGAGCTGGATATCCATATTTGCTCTGGGCTTTCGGGCGGGACAGGCAGCGGCATATTTCTGGACGTCTGCTATCTTGTGCGCAGGATCTTAAAGCAGATCGGCAAGCAGGAGGCGCGGGTGAGCGGTTACTTTTTCCTGCCGGATGTAAACCTGTCCGTTCCGGTGATCCAGGAAAACCCGCTGATCTCAGCTTATATCAAGGTCAATGGCTATGCGGCTTTGCAGGAGCTGGACTATTGCATGAATTTTGGGAAAAATAAAGACAGCTTTCGGATGAATTATGGGTTCGCAGAAGTGGATTCTGCGATGAATCCGGTCGATCTGTGCTATTTGGTGTCGACAACGGATGCGTCCGGCAACCGAGTGCAGAACGGCTACCAATATGCGATGGGCGTCGTTACGGACTATATTATCAGCTTTCTGGCAAAGGAAACGAGCGGTTTTACGCTGGAGAGCCATATCGCAAACTTAAATTCCATGAAGGAAGGCATTCGCGTACAGCACGGCGCGAATCTGGATTACAATATTTTGGGCGCTTCGGTGGCGGAGATGCCGCTGACGGAGATTGCGACTTATTTGGGCTGCGAGCTGTTTGAAGGCTACCAGGAGCTGTTTTTAAAAGTGCCTGCGGAGAAGGAACGGGACGATTTTTTGACAAAAATGCGGCTTGGGTATGAAGACCTGCAAAAAGAAGTGTCCCACGGCTGCGTGCCGTCGATTTTGTTTGGGAAAGCATACGATGTCAAAATGTATGAACAGGGCGGCAGGCATCCGTTTGAACAGCGGGCGGAAAAATATTTGTCGGATAACATCGGCATACTGGAACGCAACGCCAAAACGATGACCGAGGGCATGGAGGAATTTGCGGTGCCAAAAGCAGGGACGTCTTTAATCAGCAGGACGTACAAAGGGCTGTTTGATTCGTTTGTCACCAGTATGGATTACGGGCCGTTTTATGCAGGCAGGCTGCTATCAGGCGGGGATAATCAGAACCTGATCCATGCCGTGGACGGGTTTTTAAAAAAGAACGGGGAACTGTTAGAGCACGAGCTGCGCCAGACGAGGGTGCGGGAGGACGAATATCAGGACGCGTCCCTGAAAATGGAAAATACGAATTTTCTGAATAAAAAAACGCGGATGGAAAGCTATTTGCAGGCGCTGACAAACCTGTATGCGCACCATTACCGCGTGGAGCTGTATAAAAGCATGGATCTTGTATTGCAGGAATATAAAAGGCAGCTTCGAAAGATGGATCAAAACCTGTTTCGCATTTTAATGCAGGTGCTGGAAACGCTGCGGGAAACATTTGCCGTAAATAAAACGGTACTGTCGCAAAAGGGCACCCAGGATCATCTGTATGCATGGAAAATACTGTCGATCCCGGATGTAGAGGAAGGGCTTAGACAGGAGTTTAAGGAGCACGATCTTGCGCAGACGCTCTACCGTCTGATGATGCTGCTGTTTGAGCACTGCGGCGCATGGATCAACCAGGATGAAAATGAGATAAGGAAATTAATTTCAGACTTTATTTTAGATGAATTTCATAAAGCGACCAGGCGGACGATGACGGATTACCTTAAGGAAAAATTCAAGGTCGAAAATCCGGCGCTGCTTGCGGAAGCGGTGGAAAAGGAGATCATAAGGGATAAGCTTGGCAAAGATTCCACGCCGCTGTTTTGGAAAAATCCGATGTATAAAAACAGTATGGGAATGCACAGCTATCTGACTGTGCCGTACGATGCCGCAGAGATGAAAATGGCGGCGAAAAATTTTATTAACCGACAGATGGAGTTTACGGTGCGGGAGTCGCATATTACGGATAAGCTGTCGATGATGCGTTTTTACAGCGGGCTTCCGATCTTTGCCTATCAGGGCATTATGGAGCTGCAGCGTGCGTATGAAGAAGATAAGAAGGCGGGCAGGCATTTGTTTGAGTGCGGGGAATGCAACTGGAATCTGCTGCCGCCGCCAGTTCCAGACAGCTTTAAAGTCGACCTGCCGCTGGAGCGGCTTGCCCGGCGCAGCCATGACCTGCTTGAAGAATTTGAGCGTGCCGAAGCGGCGGGTGTCGTTGTAAAGGATGCGTTTTCAAACTGGAATATTTTAAAGACCGCGCAACTGGACGTAGCAGCATGGATCGATGAGCTGGGCGGAATCCAGACCAATGGCAAAAACAACCCGAAAAAAATCCGGGAAGCAGTGGAAGCGGTCAGACAAAGGCTGGAGCAAGCGATGCAGGAGGCGGAGCCTGTGCGGATCGAATACCTGAATGCGGTAAACGGCAGTGAACGTCAGGTGATGCTTGACTTTTACCTGCTGGCTCCGGTACTGCAAAAGCTTGTGCGTAACGAGCTGCAAAAAAGAGAAAACGCGCAGCGTAAGCTTGCGTCATTAGAACAGCTTGCACAGGATACCGTCAATGAAAAGCGGATGAAAAACGACTTTTTTAACGCCGTTTTTACAGGCGTGCTTGCTTATGGAAAAAAGGTCGTCTTTCACTATGACGAGTTTGGCATACCAAAAAGCATCGAGCTGTCCAACAGCAGCATGAAATACGGGCAGTCCGGCGCATACCAGGCATATTTGACTTACTGTACGCTGGATCGTGCGATCCGGGAAAAGATTGACAGCCTTACGAAGGCGCTGATGGACGAGGAAGATTCCAGGCAGGTGCAGGAGACGGTAGAGGCGCTTGCGGAAGGAATGCCAAAAAAGATCCAGGGATATCTTGGCATCTATGATGAGCTTGACCCGGTACATGAAGAGATGGAAGCGTTTTATTTGGATTTTATGAAGACACTGCATCATTTTAAGCTAAATATGTAAGTGGGAAAGGAGGAGTCTTTGCAAGTTTCGGAAAGCTTTGAAAACGGCGAACAGCTTCTTAGAAGCTGCATCTTAAAGCTGAATGAAAACCAGCGTGGAGAAACCGGCGGGAATGTGGCATTATATCCGACCGTGGTTGTCCTGATGGGAGACAAGAGCAGGTGCAGCGCAAAATATATCAAAACGACACTGGACGATAACTGGAACAATGCCAGGTATTTGCAGTATCTGAATGTCGTAAAAAAGGAAAGCGGCTGGGAGTGCTTTTGCCTTGCGGATCAGCCGCAGGAGCCGGACGGGTTTGTCTGGAAATTAGAAGGCGGCGCATGGGACGAGGTATTGGACCGTGCGATTGTGAAAATGCTGGAAACCGAGGAGAAGATTTTCGCCAACCGCACGACGATTAAAATAGAATATATCTTGGATGCGTCGGAGCCGGACAGCATTTGCTATTTTGAGCTGTTTGAAGGCACGGCAAACGGGTTGCAGGCGGACGAGCGCAAGACGCTGTACCTGATGCTTGACCAGCGTCCGGGCGTCAGCCGTGTCGAAGCGTCCGACAGGCTTTTGCGGTATATGGTGGAGCAGCTTGCCGGACAGGAGCGCGCGGCTTGGACGGTCTATCTGCTGAGCAACTATTTGCAGTCCGGGCAGATGCTGAGCGATCGGAACGCGTGGCTGAATTACCGCCTGGCGGCTGACTTAATGCTGCTTGGCGGGAACCGCAGAAAAGCAAGGGGCGCCGTATCGAAACTGTTTCATGGGTTTAAAACGGTTTCCTATGCGCTGGTGACAAAGCCAGTAGACGAGATTGCGGCAGTATGCCTGCGCACGCTGCTGCACCAGCTTTATGAAACCGAGCATAAGCGCCTGTACCGGGAGCTGCCTGTCAGTGAAATCGCAAGGAAATTGCAGATCGACCGGCACCAGGGAGCTGCCTTTTTGGAAGAGCTGTTTTTAAAGAAAATCCAGCCTGGATTTCCAAAGGAAACGGACTGGCGGCATTTGCCGTTTCGGTCTGTGCAGGACTGCCGCAAGTTTTTTAAAAACGGGAAAGTGGATTTGGAAACCGCCGATGCAGTGACTTACGGTGCGGCGTCAGCTTTTTTAGAACATGCGTACCTTGCCCCGGTCAGGGCTTTTCTGGCGGATGCGAACGAAGCGGCACAGTGCAGGGAGCATATGGAAAAGCTGTTTGATACGCAGTTTTCGTATTTTGCGCTCTTGTATTGCAAGGAACAGCAGGATGGGCAGAACGGCAGGCTTTTTTTCGACTATCCGTTTACCGGGTTTGGGCAGAAAGACAGCCCGTGCCGCAGGCTGCATGTGCTGGGCATTTATAAAAGCAAGCGTCTGTTTTATGAAAAGATGCAGCAGATGATGGCGGACGTATTTGCGCAGAAAATGCAGCAGGCGCAGGAATTTAAGCAGATGTACCAGACATGCGCAAAGGAAATCCAAAAGGAGTGTATGGTGACCGGGGAGGAGTCCAGGTCGGTAGAGGCGTATTATGGAAAAATCACAGAACAGTTTGTAGAGCGCCAGCAGAACGCAGATCAGGACAATACCGCGTTTCCAGACGTTTTTCGCGTGGGCATTCAAAAACAGGAGCTGCTTGGCGCGGTATGGGAAGTGTTTTTAAAGCTGGTGCAAGAAAGCGTCTTTGACTGTGACTTTGAACAGGAAGTCGATGCCCGGATGGACGGGATGGATGAAAAGCAGCGCCATGCGTTTGTCGCAGAAGAGCTGCGCAAAAAGCTGGAAGGAAGCAGGCGGCTGAAAAACAGCATTGAGCTGCCGATGACGGAAGCGGGCTGCTATTATCTGGTGAATGCAAGCGCGGATTACGCAAAGACGCTCGAACGGGCGGACAGCGGGGAGTATGTGCTGTTTGACTTAAGCAGGACAGACTGCATTGAGCAGCTAAAGATCTACGATATTTTAAAGCCGGAGCAGCTTCATCTGGTGCTGCACTATAAAGCGAACGAAGCAGACGCAACGGGGTAATACAGGCATAACTTGAATAAAAAGAAGAGGTTACAATATGGTGTTAGAAGGCAGACAAAAGGATTATGAAATCCGGGAGCTTTCATGCAGCAGAGAAGCGGGTGCGCTGCGGCTGCGCTGGCGGTATAAAAAAGCGACGGATTTTCTGATCTTTGTTTATGACAGCAGGCAGGCGGAGGAATTTTCCCTGGAAACGGCTTTGGAGGAGCTTGTGGATACGGCGGTTATGGATGCGCCAAAAAAACTGTGGTCGCCGGGAAGGGCTGTATCCTGGAAGCTGATGCACAAAACGAAGGCAGAATTTGTGCGTGACGGCAAAAGCGTGGCGATCCCGGTCAGCGAGCTTGATAAAAATGTGCCTTATGGAATCTGCGTCTTTGCCTGCCGGTTAGAGGAAGAAGATGAAGAAAAAGAAAGGCTGCACGTATATCCGTCCGATGCGCAGGAGAATACCTGGTTTCTTCCGGTAAAGGTCAAGGCGCAGATCCGCTATCGGAAGCGGCTGTTTTCCGGCGAAAAGTATGGTATTTTGTATGTGCCGAGAATTGCGGATTACCGGGACGGCGCTGTGTGCTGCCGTGTGGACGGGGCGGCGTCTTTGCTGCCGCTGCCGCAGGCGTGCCTTGGCAGGGAGCTTGTGATTACGATGCCAAAGCGCGCGAAGCTTTGCCTGTCTGTGCGTGAAGCAGACCGGAAATATTTTGCTGTGCAGCTTTTAGACAGGCAGGGTGCGAAGCACAGTTTTTAAATGAGATAGGATAAGGATGGAGAAAGGGTGATTCCACAATGGATATAAAGCAGATGGCAGACTGTAAATGTCCGTTTTGCTTTCAGAGATTTAGTCCCCAGAAGGCGGCGTTTAAGGCAATGACGGTATTTACCGAGCAGGATTTTTCAGCGGGCGGGTATGAGGAAGAAGAGCTGGAGCTGAAAAAGAAATATGCATTAGAGACGGATGCGGCATATGAGCAGTTTTGGAACCGGTATCCGGGGAGTGAGCCGCAAAATGATTTTCGGGATTATCCGGTCATTGACAACTTAAGTGACGCGTATTTAAGCGGCAGGTATGAGGCGGATACGAGCGGATTTATCAACCGGGCAGTCGATGCGTTCGGGGTTGCTACCAAAGTGCGTATTTGTCCGTACTGTCATAATGTCCTGCCGTTTGAATTTGGCAAATATCCGGTGAAATATATTTCGGTGGCGGGGATTACGAGTTCGGGGAAGACGGTGTACCTGTCTCAGCTTCTGCGCCAGATCGAGACGTTTTTTGTAAAGGCGGGGCTGACCGTTGTCGGCACATATGACGAGGCGGAGCGGTTTTTGGACAATTACAGGATCTTAAAGGATGTCCCGCTGCCAAGAGGAAACGCGGCGGACGGGCTGATGCCGCCATTGGCGCTGAATGTCAAATGCAACCAGACGCAGCAGGTGTATACGCTCGTCTTTTATGATATTGCGGGAGAAAATTGTGTCAGGCCAGAACAGATGGAAAAATACGGGCCGTTTATTCAAAATTCGGACGGGATCTTGTTAATGATCGATCCAGACCAGTTTTTGGGCACCCAGCCAAGGGAAAAAGAAGCAGAAAAAGAAGCGCACAGCCCGGATAAAGTGATTGCTGCGATGTGGAATGCGTTTGTTACATCGGATAATACCGAGGGCAAGAGCCGGATTCCGCTGGCGGTTACGCTGTCAAAGAGCGATACCCAGACCGATGTGCTGGATTACCGCTCACAACTGTTTGCAAATATCCGCTATCAGGAATATACAGACGGTTCGATCCCGCAGAAAGAGTTTGCGGCTACCGATATGGAGGTGCGGCGGCTTTTGACGGGGCTGAACAAGACAAAAACCGAGATCTTGTGCAACAAATTAAATGAGTGCTTTCCGGTACACGCGTTTTTTGCGGTTTCCGCACTGAACGCCATGCCAAAGGAGCAGACCGGGGCAAATTTTGAAAATTACTATTTGCTGGACGAAGACCCGGAGACGATCCGTGTGGAAGAGCCGGTATTTTGGATTTTATCGAAGCTGGGAGTATTGCAGGTAAAGGAAGCGGAACAGAAAAAGAAACACGCCGGGTTCCTGCGGAGATTGTTTGAAATGTAACGGCTGCTTTTGATAAGGAGGATGCGGTTTTATGAATTTATATCAGGCTGGATATTACAGGCTGGGCGGACGCGGCAGCGGGGCAGGCTGGAAGCTTGTGGCGCCGTCTGCCGGCATGTCGGAGATCGCAAAGGCTGGTTTTCGCGGGATTGCGGCAAAGCTGGTGGATGTTGGGCAGCGGGACGGGCAGCCGGAAGCGCTTGGAATCTTTGGGCATGACCGTTTTTTTTATTTGATGCATGTCAATTATGCGGCTGTGGGAGAGGACAGCCGGGGTGTGGCGTATGTGCACGGATACTGTTTTCACCAGGCGGAGTATTATGAGCTGGCAAAGCAGCCCGAAATGCTGTTTGGGGTATTGCGCGAAAGCTTTGACCAAGAATACCGCCCGGAGCTTGTGTCTTATCCGGTCGTACAGTCGCTGCCTTACCGGAGCATGAATGAGCGCCGCCTGCTGGATCAGTATCAGATCTCCACAGAGCTGTACCGGGCGATGCTGCTTGGGACGGTCTGTGCGATGGAAGGATACGGCGGCGCGCTGTGCGTGAAGTGTACGGTGCCTTTGGAACAGTATACGCAGGTGTACCAGGATCTGCTCTATTTAATTATGAAGGGGCTGCCGTATCATCTGCGCCAAAAGCTGCTGTCTTGTTCCCTGCCTGGCATACAGACGATGGTCTTTGTGTCGGATACGGTAATCGGGGATACGTTTGCAGACCTGGATACCGGGAGCTGGCAGTGCGATACGAAAAAGCTGGACAGCTACCAGTTTACCAGGCTTTACAATACAGACCTTTTTTATAACAGCAAGGATACGAGAGAGCAGGTGTTTGCAGCGATTGCGGCATTTGCGGACGAGGCGTTTACAGATCCGTTAAAACATGCGGGCTGCGCGCTGATCGAAGCCGGATTTCAAAAATGTATAAAAAAAAATGACGACGGGATCGACCCGGAGCAGGCACCGCTTTTGATGCAGGAATTTTTAAATATGGATCTGCTGTATGGGGAAGAGACGGCGTCATATCTGGCTGCGCTGCTCGAACCGCTGAATCAAAACGGGATGCAGATCACAGACCAGACGCTGTCGGTTATGCTTGCGACTGCCTATGAGAAGTGCCTGGCGCAGGAGACGGCAAGGGCGGTGCAGTCTGCGGACGGACTGCCGTCCGGCGGGATGTATGAGCTGACCGGGCAGATGTCGCTGCTTTTTGCCTACAGGATACTGGCGCAGCGCAGGGAACAGGGCTTTGATGCGCTGCAAAAGCTGCAACATACCAATGCGGATGACCTGTATCCTGAGGTCTGCCGTTACCTGGAACAGATCGATGCGCAGTTTTTTGCCGATTATTACTGGAATTACTTTTTGCCGCGGGCGCTTACGACGTTAAAAAAGGCGGAGGTATTTTTGCTGGATCATGGCAGATCCTTTTCGCAGCAGGAGCAGCAGTCGTTTCAAAAGCTTTTGAAAAAACTTGTGGAACGGGAAATGCAGGGTGCGGAAAGCTTTGAAGAGCTGGCGGCTTGGGCGGATACGATCGGGCGGCTGCGGCAGGGCGTGCCGTATCTGGACAGGGAGGGACAGTTATTAGAAGAGACGTATTTTGTGCTTTGGAACTGCTTTGACCTGGAATGGTTTGACTTAGAACAGACGGCACGCTACAAGCAGTACCAGGTGCAAAAGAGCGCAAGTCCCAATGCGCAGAAAATCAGCCGCCTGCTTGCGGGGCTTGAGGAAGTCAGGCGTTCTACAGACGTACACCGGATGTGGGATCTGCTGTTTGAAAATACGCAGGAAGCAGACGAAACGCTGCTGCGCAGGATCCAGCGGGAACTGCAAAAGGAGTTTTTTTCGAATGTGGAGAGCGTATCGGTATGGGAGCTGGACGCCTCGCTCGTCTTGTGCTACGACGCACAAAAAAAGCAGTTTGACCTGGTAAAGTGGATCTGCGAATGGGCAGATCGCAGGCGGATGCAGGAACTGACCGGGCTGTTTGCAGAGTATGAAAAGGCGTCCAGCCTGTTTCAGTGGGACCGGCACAGAGAATGCCTGATCCGGTGCCTGGGAGAAACGTTAAAAGGAAAAAAACAAAGTGCTTACGGCAGGCTGCCCGACGACCGGAAAAAGGCTTTGCAGCTTTTATACCGGGCTTTTCGGGAAACAGACCGTGAAAAAAGTACGGGCAGAGGGCTTTTTTATATTATGCACAGGGAAGTGCTTGGATTTTTCGCATTGCTGTCGCTGGCATTTTGTGAAATCTGCTTAAGACGGTACGGCAGTACGGATTCACGGTTTCCGCTCGCCCTTGTCTCGTTTGCGGCAGCCTGTTTCCTTGCCGTGCTGGTAATAAAAGCAGTCGCAGCGGGCAGGCAGGCAAAGAACAAAACGCCGCAGCCGCAGACAGATCAGGAGATGCCAGACAATGAGGAGACAGGCGGTGTTTTGGCAAGCTGCGTCGTTGTGATGCTGCTTGTGATGATGATATCCGCGGCAGCAGCCGTCTATTTTTTAGACGGGTTCTTGATAAAGGCAGGATGTGTGATGGGATTTTTGGCATTGGCAGCGTTTATGGCACTGCTCAATGGGCTGATGACGAAAGAATAGAGAATCTCCAAAAAGGACAGGCAGGGAAAAATCATGAGCAGAAAACGTTTTTCATTTAAAATGCTGGCTGGCAGCATTTTGGCAGGAGCTGCATATGGAATCGCGGGGGAGGCAGCCTATTCGTATCTGAAACAGCGTGTTTCCCCTACCTTGGTAACCGCCTTGTATTTTACGGGCATGTATTTGTTTATCGGAATTGTTGTCTATCTGGTCGGGCGGATGGGGCACGCAAAGGCAGACGGGCAGGTAAACAAAAAGCAGTGGGCGGCGGCGCTGCTGCTGACCGTGCTGCTCTCGGCGCTGTTTGCATATGTCTATAGCTGGATCGGGACAGGCGGGCGCAGGCAGGAGTTTGCGGCATACCTGTTTGTGATCGACCATTCGGGTTCTATGAATCAGACAGACCCAGAAGCGCTGCGGTATCAGGCGGTGGAAAAACTGCTGGAGGATAAAGAGCCGGAATTTTGTTATGGGATCTATCAGTTTGCAGATCAGGCGCAGATGGTCAGGAATATGGCGCCTGTCGGCGAAAAACATACGGCATACAAGGTGGAGAACACGGGAGGCACAGCGTTTATCCGTGTGCTGGATACGATTTTGCAGGATCTGGAGTCCGGTAAGTTAAAACTGCCTGACCGTTGCAGGATGATCCTGCTAAGTGACGGCTATGCCACGGATGTGGACGCCGCAAGCCGGTACGACTGTATCCGCAGGCTGGAACAGTTTGCGGACAAGGGAATCTCGATTAGCACGGTAGGTATGGCAGCGGACGTGGACATGGAGCTATTGATGCTGGCAGCGGATAAGACCGGAGGAATCTATGTTGGCGTGCAGGATGTCGGGCAGCTAGAGGCAGGAATGCGCCAGGCGGCACAGCCGGACGTGGAACACAGGGATCTGCTCGGATACCGCAGTGTGGGCGAGGCAGACTGGGTGCTTGCAGTGCTTCGTGTGGTATTTATCATTGGGCTGGGCATTTTGGTCGCAGTAGAAAAGACGGTATTATGCGAGCGGTTTTTAAATACCAATTCGGTGCTTGCAAGCTCTGTGGCAGGCAGCGCGCTGGGCGGAATCTGTCTGGAAGCCGGTATGAACATGCTGGGGCTGCATCCGTCAGCGATGCGCGCCGCGCTGTGCGTGCTGGTGGGTTTTACGCTGCTGCGTGAGGACGAGGCGGCGGATACACACGTGCGTTACATGGAGTAGGAAAGATACTTATGGCGAGGTGGATAGAAATATGAAAAAGCTTGTAAACGGGCTGCTGTACAGCCTGCTGATTGCGGTAGCGGCTGCCGGGATGTTTGGCGTGGCGCAGTTTATCGTGCAGGAACAAGGACGGGTGGAGGAGGAAGACAGGCAGCGCAGGCTGGCACTGGAGGAACGTGCGCGGGAAGAAGCGGCACGCGCCCAACAGGAAGCAGCGCAGGAACCAGAAGACTACTGTGTCGTGTATGTCAAAGAGCTGCCTATATATGAGAAGAAAAAGATTACGAAAATAAAAGCAGGGAGCACACAAATGCTTTCTTGCGGGGATAAAATCACCGTGCTGGAAGAAGACGGGCTGTATACAAAGATCCGCACAGAGCAGGACAGCATCGGTTATGTATGGAGCGACTGCATTGGGATGCTTTCAGACAGGCAGGAGCTGTTTGACTCAAAATCGAAAACAGAACCAAAAGTAGTCGCGCTGGATATAAACCTGTCCGGGCAGGACGCGTCAGAGCAGGCACAAGAAGCGGATGCGCTGTGCTTTACGCTGGCTGCTGCGCTGGAAAAGCGTCTGGAAGAAAACGGCTTTGAAACCGTGCTGACAGCCAGGGCAGGGGAAGGAATCAGCAGCGAGGCAAAGCGGATCGAGCTGGCAAACCAGATCCAGGCGGATGTGCTGCTGCAACTGGATCTGGGCAGCAGCGATCCCGCGCAAAGCGCCGCTGCCGCTTACTGCACGGCGGCGGACAGCCAGTATCCGGCTGCGGCGCATTTTCCTTACAGCAACAAGCTTGGGAAAAGGATTTTAAAATATTATACAAAACAGACCGGGTTTGCAGACGGCGGGGTAATTCCAAGCAGTGATGAGGCAGGCAGGAATGAGAGCAGGATGCCTGCGGTAATGTTAAAGCTGGGAGATCTGTCTGACAGCGGGCAGTATGAGAAGATGAAAAAGGAGAGGTTTCAGGCAAAGATGGTAAAGGGGATTGCGGATGGGGTTGCGGCGTATTTTCAGGCAGTGGATCGGTAGGTTTTACAGGGAGGGACGCCGGGAAAGAGGATGTGCCTCCCCTGGCTGCGTCCGTTCCAGAATGATAAGAATCCCTAAGCATTCTGTTTACAGGAAGGAAAAAATAAGCTCGATATGGTTTTGGTTGTATGAAAGCAGCAGAGGTTGTGGAATGTTTTGTAGTTTTTGGCTCTGGTGTGCGGCGGAAAGGACAGGCAAAAGAATGAAAAGAAATGTAAAAAATAAAAAGAATAATAAGAAGATGTGTATATTTGCGGCAGCAGTATTTTTGGCTGCTGGCATTGTGGGGGTTGGGGTGCCTGGTCGGGTGAATGCGGGGGTTATAGTGCCTGTGGAATGTTTGTCTGCCGATTTGCCGGAAACGGTTTGGGAGGCTGGGCAGTTTGCGGTTTTGCGCAGCAGCCGGGCGGGAGGCAGGCTGGAGGGGAATGCGAAAAAGATTTATGATTTTTTGAAGGCGGAGCTTATGAAGACGGCGGATGGAATACAAACGACAACACAGTTTACGCTGCCGGTCAGTGAAATCCTGGACAAGCTGCAATATACGCAGCAGGAGATCGGTGCTTCTTTTTCAGATCCTGATACGGGCAGGCAGGTTTCAAGCGAAAAACAGGTGAAGATTTTGGATCAGTTTCGAAACAGGCAGATTGTATCGGATACGCAGATTCAAAACCTGTTTCAGTCGCTGCTGGTAGATTGTCCTTATGAGCTGTACTGGTATGATAAGGCGGCGCAGGGAAGCTTTCGCATGACGATGTCCGGGGCGCAGATCAAAAACAAAGGGACGGAACATGCCGTATTGTCTTTGGAGAACGCGGTGCTTTCGTTTGGCTTTCTTGTTGACAGCGCATACGGCAGCGGCTACCAACTGGACGCAGGAAAGACGGCGGCGGTAAGGCAGGCGATGGAATATGCGCAGCAGATTGTCAGGGAAGCAGCCGGGCTTTCCGATTATAAAAAGCTTGTGTATTACCGGAAAAAAATCTGTGAACTGGTCTCTTATAATAAGGAAGCGGCAGCGTCCAGATCTCCAGGCAACCAGAATCCGTGGCAGTTGGTCTATGTATTTGACAAAGACAATACGACAAATGTTGTCTGTGAGGGGTATGCAAAAGCATTCCAGTATCTTTGCGACGAGACGGATTTTACAGACCCGGATATATGCAGCTATATTGTGACCGGAATGATGACGGGCGGTACGACGGCGGGGCTTCATATGTGGAATATCGTGCATATGGGGGATTTTGGAAATTATCTGGTCGATGTGACAAATTGTGACGAGGGTGCGATCGGTGCGGAGGATGCATTGTTTTTAACCGGGTATACGTCGAAGGATGCACAGGGCGGATACCAGATTGCGATAGACGCTCCGTCACAGGCGGGAAAAACGGTTTCTTATGTGTACCGCGACTATATCAAAGAGATTTATTCAGACAAAGAGCTGACACTGGAAAAGGGCGGCAGGTTAAAAGAGTCGGACGTGCATGTGCATTCGTGGAACGAATCGGAAAAGACAGACGCCGCGTGTGAAGCGCCTGGCAGGATTTCCTACATATGCCCTGTATGCGGCAGGGAAAAGACAGAAGAGATCCCAGCGGCGGGACACGCCTACGAAGCTGTCAGCAAGTGGCAGGAAAGCAGCGGTGCCTGCACCATTACGTTTGTCTGCAAAAATGACCGCACGCATAAACTGCCGCAGGTCACAGCGGATACAGGGCAGGAGCCAAAGCTTCTTACCGCAGACATCACAGATACGTATGGAAACTACAAATACAGCCTGTGCATAGACCTTATGGACTTAACAGCAGGAAACAGTCTGTTTGTTTACCGCTTGGATGAAACGGGCACATACAGCATGGTCAATGACCAAACATATAAAATCAGCGCAGATGGCAGCATACTTCTTTCTCTGCCGCATAACCAGTCTTACCAGCTATTAAATGCAGCGAAAGCGGAGGAAATCAGCCGGTCTATTTTAAATAAGGCAGCGCCGCAGCAGGTGTCTGCTGTGATAAAGAAGGGCAAAAGCATAAACATGCGCCTTGATAGCGGACTGCATCCTGCGAATGTCAAAAGCATTGCCTATACGTCATCCAAAAAGGCAGTCGCAAAGGTGTCTGCAAATGGAAAGGTTACCGCGAAAAAGGCGGGAAAAGCCGTGATTCGGGCGAAGGTTACGTTAAAAAACGGGGCGGTAACGACGGTTTCGATGGAGGTTAGAGTGAAATAGTTTCCTGAAATAATCTCCCCTGCCAGGTACCGCGCTGTGAAAACCGTTTGGTAAAGGTATTTAATACCCGCTTTTTATCCGCACTCCATGCAGGAGCGACAAGCAGCTTTTTTGGCGCGTCTCCGGTCAGGCGGTGGATGACCATAGACGGCGGCAGGTGTTCCAGGCAGGTAATGACAAAGTCTACATATTCTTCCATCGAAAACAAAGGAAACGGCTGCCGGGCATAAAGGTGTGCCAGATCGGTGCCTTCTAATACATGCAGAAGCTGTAGCTTAATGCCGTTTACTGCCGGGGAAAAATGCGCCAGATAATCTACGGATTCCAGCATATGTGCCTGGGATTCCAAAGGAAGCCCCAGGATAAGATGGACGATCACGGTGATTCCTGCCGCGCGAAGCTGCCTGACTGCTTCTTCAAAACAGGAAAGCGGGTAGCCGCGGCGGATCCATGCAGCCGTTTCAGGATGGATCGTTTGCAGCCCAAGTTCTACCCAGACGGGTTTTTTGGCATTCAGTTCACGAAGAAGCTGAATTTTTTCCGGCTCTAAGCAGTCCGGGCGGGTCGCGACAGAAAGAGCTACGATGTCTTCCCGCTTGATGGCGCAGGTAAATAACGTTTTTAATCTTGCAGCAGGAGCGTATGTATTTGTAAAAGACTGAAAATAGGCAATGTATGCGCCTGACGGCGGCATTTTTCTGGAAACAAGCATTTTCGCGGCATCTATCTGCCGTCCAATATCGATCTGCGGGAAGCCGTCAGCATCCTGGCTGGCGGCAGGTTTTACAGCGAAATCGCCGGAGCCGCCTGCGCTGCAAAAAATACAGCCGCCGTATCCAAGTGTCCCGTCGCGGTTTGGGCAGCTCATTCCGGCATCCAGGGAAAGCTTATAAACTTTTTTGCCAAATTGCTGTTTTAGCCATGTATTTAAGGTGTAATAAGGATGGTCGTTCCATAAGGTTTTGTAGTTGGTATTGTTCATTGGGAGGCGGGGTCCTTTCTGTAGTTTTATGGGAGGTGGTACTATGGAGAATGAGTGCTTTTTTCTTATAAGAAGGGACGCCGGGAGCGGGGATTGGCACCCCCTGGCGGCGTCCGTTCCAGAATGGTAGAAACACTAAGTATTCTTCCAAAGCCGCCGCCAGGGTGTGCCAATCCCCGCTCCCGGCTGTGCTTCGTATGTGCTACGAAACAAGCTCATATGGTTTGCTTGCTGTGGTAGACATTCTGCTGGTACGCTGTGGCTGTGCATGGTTGTGTCACCTTGTTCGCTTCAGGTTGGTTTTGCCTCGTTTGTTGTAGGCGTATGAATGTGTAGTGTGCACAGCTTATGGAAGGAGGGACGGAAATGATTTTTAGGCATATTTTAGCATAGATGGTAAGGTTTTACAACAGGGCACAAAGTAGTGGGTGCGGCAAAGAGATATATTTTACAGTAAGGAGGAAAATAAAATGGATCAGCAGCAGAAAGCAAAAACATCAACGGATGTAACATTTGAAAATAAAAACTTTCCGACACAGAATACAGTGAGCACGCAGACGGTGACAGATCAAGCGGTGTCGTCTTTTCAGATGGTTGAGGATTATTTGTGGGAGATGTTCGGGGATGAGGACGAATTTGTAGTGTTGACGCTGGCAGATATTTTGCATCAGATACGGTTTGTGCAGGCAGCGCAGATTAAGAACGGGCTGATAGTCCAACTGGGGATAGAAGAAGGAGATCGTATCAGGCTGGTGGAAAAAGAGTGTACGAGGGAAGAATGTATGGATATTTTCAGGGAATATTATAATAGCTCGTATGTGCGGGATGTTGAGAAATATCAGCCGGTTGCGTTTTATGTATAGATGGATTGTGAGCAGGAGAAAAAGATAGGTTTTCGTATTGAAGAGCAGTCGGGAGAGGGCGAGCCGATTCCCTCTCCTGGTGTCCCTTCTTGTAAAAGTTTACCAAAGTAACTCAAACACGCTATAGAAGAGGGGGTCAAACTACAAAACAAATTTCGAATCCTCCACCTTATACAAGTTCTGTCGCCTGCTTTTTATCAAAGTCTTGCAGTATTTTTTGCGCCTGCGCAATCTCACACCCTGTTTCCGCCGCTATATCCTCCACGATCACTTCATCACTTAGCCTATGCCGACGCCCACTTCGAATTATTCCCTCGGCTCGTCCCTCAATTCGTCCCTCACGGCGTCCCTCGATCCGTCCTTCACGCCTGGCATCCATCTCATACGCTTTCCATGTCATATATTCTACCTCCCATTCCTTATGCGCCCTCGCCTTTTCTACCTCTTCTTCCAGTTCCCTGACCAATCCGTTTTCCGTTACCCTGCCATGCAGGTAATCTAAAAATGCACAAAAATCCTCGCTCAGTCCTTCCCGGTCACTGTCTGGGTTCACAAATATTTTTTCACACGCATCTCCCATGCCAAGCTCTGGTAATTCTACACACCTGTTTTCAAAAGTATACACCGGAAGGCGCTTTTTAAAATAGTCAAACGTGCATACAAAAAGGATCACCGTATGCGGCAGCTCACCATAGTCTGCGCCTTTTTCAAGATGATTTAAATCCAGCATGGACTGGTAATACCGCAGACGCTTCGGCAAGTACGGCTTTTGCGTACTCTGCATCTCCAGATCGTATACTGTCCCCTCTACATCGTCCATATATACGTCCATACGGATGCCTTTTGCCGCTGCCGTAAGGTCGATCGTCTGCTGCGTGCCATGCATCACTACCTTTTTTACTTTCCTTCCCAGTATTAATGTCAAGATTTTCCTGCACAGGTTTGGATTGGCAGACATCACTTTGCAAAACATAAAATCATCTGTAAATCGCAAGTCCTGGTATCGTTTCATTGTCTCACACTTCCTTTCTAACCGAACACTCCTTTGCCAATATTCGTTCTATAGCATTCGTTGATACTGTTTTTCTTATTATGTTTTATCTTTCACCCTCCCCTATACAAGTTCCATCTCCTGCTTTTTATCATATTCTTGCAATATCTTTTGCGCCTGCACTATCTCACACCCTGTTTCCGCCGCTATATCCTCCACGATCACTTCATCACTCAGCCTATGCCGGCGCCCACTTCGAATTATTCCTTCAGATCGCCCTTCGATCCGTCCCTTGATCCGTCCTTCACGTCTGGCATCCATCTCATACGCTTTCCATGTCATATGCTACCTCCCATTCCTTATGCGCTCTTGCTACTTCTGTCAAAAAATGCAAAGTCATTTCATTCACAAATACTTTCCATTCTCCTTCTGTCATAGCACTACAGCAAACAAAACAAACCATATCAATCTTGTTTCGGCAACACATACGAAAAGCAGCCGGGAGAGGGGATTGCTACGTCCTGGCGGCGTCCCTTCATAAATAAAATCTATAAAATAGTTCAAAATTGTTCGCTCCAGCCACAATCAAATTTAAGGCACATAATGCTCTTCAATCTTCACAATTTCCTGCTCCTCAATCGTAAGCAGATAAGGTATTTTTGTATCCTTTCGTTCTTCCAATACAGCACAAAGTTTTTCCACAGTGATTTCTTTCGGTTCATAGGATTTTTCCCAGTCTAAAATCGTACACGTACACTGCTCTGCAACCGGAAGCGTTTCTATGGAAGCGTCTTCGTTATAAATATAAAACCCGGCGTCTTCCGCTTCTTTTTCCACGTTCAGCTCTTTGGCACGGTCACTCGGTACGTCGACCCACTCGGCATCGTCAAAAGCCAGTTGTTTGCCGTCAAAGCTGTCGATATAGGCAAGTGTCGTTCCAGAATCCGATTCCAGGTAGAGTGAGATGGTAGTAGAGTTTTTGGCAGCCTGCGTGCCGGAGAATGGCAGATCCTGCCCGGCTGCGGGGGTGTGATCCGTTTCTGATTGGGCGGACACATCTGGTGCTGGTGCTTTTTGGGAAGCACATCCTGACAGTGTGCTTAAACAAATGGCAAGCATGGCTATGCAGAATGGTAAATTGCGTCTGTTCTTTTTTGGGGGTTGGGTGAATAAGGTTCGAAGTTTGCGTTTCATCATGAATTTACCTCCCTGATTTTAAAAAAAATAGATGTTTTTTAGAATATATAACATACTATAACAAAAGGTAGGCAAAGTCAAGCAGCGGGGTTCTCACTTTATCCCTCCGATGAAAAATAAACCTGAATGGCTGTGAACTAAATGACATAGCCGCTTGCTTTTTGCGTTCAGCCGCTTTAAATAAACAAGTATTCCAGATAATCAAAAACCGTATGCATTCTGGGAGAGTTTTTAATAATTCCCAGATAAACCGTCTCCTGAAATCCGCCTTTTTGGATCAAAGGCGAAGCAGACAGGTCCAGCCCCAACGGGTACGCTGCTGTTTCGGCATGATAAACGGCAGCGTCGTCTAGAAGCAGGTCTTCGGAATTATCTTCCAAAATCACAGTGTTTGTAACAAAATAAGGTGCAAGCTGCTGATGCAGTTCGGGAACTTCCTCTGCCAGCAGTTCGTCCAGGTTATATAGATAGCCGTTCTGGGAAAAGGCATCAAAGGCTTTCTTATCCATAAGCGCCACATCTAGCTGCTCCGCGTCGATAGTGGCCAGAATCTTTAAGCGGGAGGCATAGGTGTATTCGTGATAAATGCTGTTTTCATCATCTGTCAGGTACAGGCCGGAATACAGCCGGAAAGTGTTTGTATTTGTGTCCAGATTCTGCGCGGTTAAAAAACGGCTGCTTAATTCTTCAGTCAGGGTTTCTCCGGCGGCAACGTTAACCAGCGCGGCGTACAGCGCAGTGTCTTTGTGGGTGAAGCGGCAGTATACAGCGTATAGGGCAATATACAAAGCAATAGCTGCAGCCGCAAGGGGCAGTTTGTAATAGTCCCACAGATACTGCAGACAGAACTGCAGTTTTGCTCTTCCACGCAGGTTTTGCATGAAAGGACGTGCTTCTGATAGATATTTTTTTGTAATTTGATCTGACAGCATAAGCGCCTCCTTATAGAAACTGAACCGGGTATTATAGGTGCGGCATGCCTGCAGCCGTTTTCTGCGTACTGGTATCTTCTTCCTGCGCCTGACACCTCAGCAGGATATTGGAAAGCAGATAAGAGCAGAGCAGTGCGCACAGTCCCTCACCGAATATGACAGCCGGGGTGAAGATATTGATTACCACAAAGAGCATGGCAAAATAGATGACAGCCATAAGTACCGTGCACAGTAAAAAGCGCATGCCGATGAAGAGGGAATTTTTAAACATGGCAAAAATGGTGTTGTCAAATCTTGCCAGCAGCGGAAAGATGTACATCAGGATGATGGCATAGGCAGCAAGGGCAACAAGGAATACAGCGGCTCCGATGGCCCAGAGCGTATTTTCAAACCGCATATGGTAAAAGACGTATCCGTCAAAAGCAAAGACAATGCCGGCTGCCAGAAGGATCAGCCATATTCTTGTGGCCTGTCTGAAATTTTCCTGAAAGGAATGGAAAAAAGCAGCAGTCATGTTCCCCTCTTCATTTTTGGCCATTTTCAGCGTGACATAGAACAGGGCTGTGGTGGAAGCGCCGATGGTAACGACCGGCAGGCAGCAGACGAACCACAAGATGTTTAAATAAATGCTGTTGGCAATCTTAGTAATAAAACGCATAATGGGACTGTCCGGGTTAAAAAATTCGCTCATAAGGTTCCTCCTTTGCTCCTTTGATGAAAATATGTAAAATGTAAATCCTGCCTTTATTATAATGCATAAAATGAATTTGTCAAATGCAAAATACAAAAATATAAAACAGGATAAAATCAAGATGGAATATTTCACAATTTTTTGTGCACTATTTTGTTTAAAAGTGCTAAATGCACAAAAAATGAGGTGTAAACGCCAAAAAACAGATTGACGGCTTAGAAAAACTCTGCTATATTAACAATAACAAACCTGAGACGCAGTTTTACAAATACGCAATTCTGATGCGAAGTATATTTGCAAAAGGAAGATAAGAGAATGCGGAAAAGGTTTTAAAAAGAAAGGAGGAAATTATGAAAACAAATGGAACAGCGGTTTCTGCACAGAAACAGAACACAGGACAGGGCGGATTGCATGGTGTGCTTCTTTATGTTACACAGCACTGGCAGTTATATGTGATCTTCCTGCTGCCGGCATTGGCACTTACCATTATTTTCAGGTATATTCCAATGGGCGGCATTGCAATTGCATTCCAGGATTATAATCCGTTTGCGGGTATTCTTGGAAGCGAATGGGTGGGATTTAAGTATTTCCAGAGATTTTTATCCTCACCAGATTTTCTGACGTACCTGGCTAACACATTAAAGCTGAGTATTTACGGCCTTTTATGGGGATTTCCGGTGCCGATTCTGCTTGCTTTTCTGCTGAACCGGATTGAGAGCAAGGGGCTGAAACAGAAAATCCAGCTTGTGCTTTACATGCCGAATTTTATCTCGGTAATCGTATTGTGCGGTATTGTAAGAATCCTCTTGTCCGTAACAGGGCCGGTGAACATACTGCTGGGAAGCCAGTTTAACTTTATGACGATGCCGGAAGCATTCCGTACGATTTACATTGCCAGCGGTATTTGGCAGGGAGCAGGCTGGGCATCCATTATGTACACGGCTTCCTTATCAAATGCCAGCCAGGAGCTGAAGGAAGCGGCTTTGATTGACGGCGCGAATATCTTACAGCAGATTCAGGCGGTAGAATGGCCGGCAATCAAGGATATGGTAGTGATTCAGTTTATCCTGCAGGCAGGGAATATCATGAGCATCGGTTTTGAAAAAGCCTATGCGCTCCAGACCGACCTGAATATGGGTACATCAGAAATCATTGCTACATATGTGTATAAAAAAGGCCTTATAGACGGGGATTACAGTTTTTCAACGGCAGTAGGCCTGTTTAATACTGTGATTAACGTTATACTGCTGATTTCTGTTAACAAGATTGTCGAGAAGATGAATGACGGCAAGGGATTATAAGGAGGAGCAAAATGAAAAAGAAAAGCAGATTTGCCAGATATTCCATGCAGGATAAGGCATTGCTCATAACCGGATACATACTGCTCGGTCTGTTTGTCGTTGCCATTATTATCCCTATGATTTATATCATCGTGGCATCTTTTATGGATCCGATTACGCTGCAGAATAAGGGAATTACGTTTGATTTTGAAAAATGGACGCTGACAGCGTACAATAGGGTTATGTCCAATGCGCAGATCTGGGTTGGGTTTAAGAATGCTGTGATATATTCGGTTGTATTTACTGTGGTATCTGTATTTATTACGCTTCTGGCCGCATATCCGATGTCCAGGGCAGATTTTAAGGGAAAGGGTTTTTTTAATGCAATCTTTGTAATCACAATGTTTTTTGGGGGGGGGTTAATTCCAACCTACTTATTAATCAGTAACCTGGGCCTTTTGGATAGCATGTGGGCGATTATCCTTCCAGGGGCGTTCAGCGTATGGAATATGATTATAGCGCGTACTTATTATCAGGGTATTCCGGGAGAACTGCAGGAAGCTGCAGAAGTAGACGGGGCGAATGAGATTACATACTATTTCAAGATTCTGCTTCCGGTATGTACGCCAGTCATTGCGGTGCTGGCATTGTGGCAGTTCGTTGCGATGTGGAACAGTTATTTTGATGCGATGATTTATCTGAATGATTCGGCAAAGCAGCCGTTACAGCTCGTGCTTCGTTCCATCCTCATTCAGAACCAGCCGGAAGCCGGCATGATCGCTGATATGCAGAGTACGGCAGAACGTGCACAACTGGCAGAGCTTTTGAAATATGCGACAATCATTATTTCCAGCCTGCCGCTGTTAGTAATGTATCCGTTCTTCCAGAAATATTTCGATGCCGGTATTATGGCAGGTTCTGTAAAGGGCTAGAAGTTATAATCGCAAAGCATGACGGGCAGTTACTGGAATTTGAATGCCTGCATGCAGTCTGCAATCAGGAATTTTCGATATGGAAAAAGAAAAGCACAGAATAAGGAAAGGGGACAACTATGAAGTATCACCAGATTATGAAACGTATGATGGCAGCGGCGCTGGCGGCCAGCATGACAGTAACGGCCGCAGGATGCGGCAGCGGGAAGAAGGCGCCTCAAAGCGGAGCGGTGCAGGAGGTAGATACCGCGGATCTGGAATTTCCGCTGAAAGAAAAAGCTACGCTTACCGGTTTGATCAGTTATCCGGCAAATACGGAGTCTGAACCGAATAACAGGACAATTTTTAAGCGCCTGCAGGAAAAGACCAATGTAGAAATCAACTGGACAGCAATTCAGGGGGACCAGTGGGGAGACAAGATTAAGCTTGCTATGGCAAATAAGAACTCTTTGACAGATTTTGTATTTTCAGCAGGATTTGGCGACAGCGATCTGCTCAAATACGGCGAGCAGGGCGTGATTATTCCACTGGAAGGCTATATCGACAAATATATGCCGAATTTAAAAGCAGTATTTGACAAATTTCCAGAATACAGAACTATGAGTACCGATACAAACGGGCATATCTGGGCGTTTCCGTGGATCGAGCAGCTTGGGTCCGGGAAGACAGCAATCCAGACAGTCGGCGCTATGAGTTTTATTAATAAAAAGTGGCTGGATTTCCTCGGGCTGGAAATGCCGGAAACAACAGATGAATTTGAGCAGGTGCTGCTTGCGTTCCGTGATAACGCTTCAAAGCTCCAGGCAGAATTTCACATTGACGGAAGCATTATCCCGATGTCTTGTATTTTAAATGGCGGCGAGGACCCGGCGATTCTCATAAACGGCTTTGGCGAAGGCTACGGCGATGCTGACAGCGGCAGGCATATTGCGGTTACAGATGATTTGAAGGTAATCTGCTCTGCCACACAGCAGGGGTTCAAAGATGGGATTGCATGGCTGCATAAACTGTATGAGGAAGGACTGATTGATCCAGAAGCTTTTACACAGGAATGGTCTACGTATGTATCGAAAGGAAAATCCGGCCGCTACGGCGTATGCTTTACCTGGGATGTCGGAAACATTGATAATATAGCGGACTGGGTGCCGCTGCCGGCGCTTACGGCGGATACAAGAAATATCACGCCGGCGAACGGTTCTTTTACAAGCGGATATGACCGGGGCCGCTGCGTTGTCACTTCGATTGCTGAAAATCCGGCGCTGGTATGCGCATGGATCGATCAGATGTACGACCCGTTCCAGTCTCCGCAGAATAACTGGGGTACTTACGGCGAGGATGATGAATTTGATATTTTCGTACTCGGTAAAAATGAAAATGGAGAAGATATGCTTCAGCATGCGCCGCTGGGCGATGCGTCTCCGGTAGAAGTACGTGAAGCGGAGAATGTAGCAGGCCCTCTGGCAGTTCTGGATGAATACTATGGTGTATATGTAACCTGCCCGGATGATGCACAGTATCGTCTGGACTGGATTGAAGAACTGTATACACCGGATATGAACACAAAATATGTATATCCAAACGTATTTATGAGCAGGGAAGATACTGAAAAGATTTCCAACCTGCAGGCGGATATTCAAAAGACAATCAATGCAAAGAAATCGGACTGGATTATGAATGGTTTTACAGATGCTGACTGGGATAAGTTCCTGAAAGACCTGGATGCTTATGGCCTGGAAGAATATCTGTCTATTTTCCAGAAATATCTGGATTCTTATTATGAAGAAAGTAGCGGGGATGAATCTTCGGATTCTGGTGCAGATGCAGAAGCTGGTACAGATGCAGAAACTGGTACAGGAACAGATGCAGAATAGTATTTGCAGCAAAACTGTGTAGTTATGAATTGTAATGAAATCAGGGCATAGGAACTGTCCCTGGAGCACTGCCGTATTAAGAAAAGGCGAAAGACTTCTTTCTTGATCTTAATGCGGCAGTTTTTTTACTATGTAAAATTTCCTGCATTATTTGCGGGAGTATGACAGGACAGGATTTAGGAGGAGATGGGCATGACAAGTCAGACATTACGGGAAGCCCGTAAATACGAAGAGGCTTCAGAAAAATTGATTAAGGAGGAAGAAAAACCAGCATTTCATCTGGCGGCAAGGACTGGATGGATGAATGACCCGAATGGATTTTCCTATTATAAAGGGGAATACCATATGTTTTACCAGTATTATCCATACGATTCCAAGTGGGGGCCAATGCACTGGGGGCATGCCGTGAGCAGCGATCTTCTGCACTGGAAACATCTTCCGGCAGCGCTGGCTCCGGATGAGTTTTATGACAGGGACGGATGCTTTTCGGGGAGTGCGGTGGAACTTGATGACGGCAGGCAGCTTTTGATGTATACCGGTGTGGTAAGGGAACGCCAGAGAAACGGGGGCATCAGCGAAGTACAGACGCAGTGTCTTGCGGTTGGGGACGGGACAGATTATGAGAAGTATGAGAAAAATCCGGTACTGGATGAGTCAGACCTGCCGGAAGGCTGCAGCCGGTTTGATTTTCGTGATCCGAAGATATGGCGCAAGGACGACGGCACTTACTGCTGTATCGTAGGAAATCGTCCGGCGGACGGCAGCGGCCAGATTCTGCTGTTTACAAGCTCGAACGGATTTCACTGGGATTACAAAAAGGTATTGTGTGCAAATAATAACCGGTTTGGCCTGATGTGGGAATGCCCAGATTTTTTTAAGCTGGATGGAAAATGGGTGCTTTTATCTAGCCCGCAGGATATGATGCCTAAGGGATTTGAGTACCACAATGGAAATGGTACGCTGTGCCTGATTGGTGATTATGATGAAAAGACAGACAGCTTTACGGAGGAATGCAACCAGTCTGTCGATTATGGAATTGATTTTTATGCGCCGCAGACAGTACTAACACCAGACGGGCGGCGTATCATGATTGGCTGGATGCAGAACTGGGATACCTGCAGCCTGCGCATGTCAGAACATCCGCTGTGGTACGGGCAGATGAGCCTGCCTAGGGAGCTGTCTATAAAGAACGGCAGGCTGTACCAGGAGCCGCTGCGGGAGCTTTTGAAAATGCGTCAAAATAAGACGGTGCATGAAAAGGTATCGGTAACAGGCGTGGTTCGGTTAGACGGGATAACAGGCCGCAGGGCGGATATAGAGCTTACGGTCCGTCCGAAAGACAGTGAACAGATGTACCGGAAATTTGCGGTCCGTTTTGCCCAGAATGAGGAGTATTATACTTCATTGAGTTTCCGTCCGGCAGAATCTATTTTAAAGATTGACCGGAAATTCTCCGGTTCCAGAAGGGCTATCATCCACCAGCGCAGAAGCATGGTGAACAGCAAAAACGGGGAATTAAAGCTGCGTATGGTTTTGGACCGTTTCAGCGTGGAAGTGTTTGTGAATGATGGGGAACAGGTCATGACGGCAACAATGTATACGGAACAGGAAGCAGACGGGATTTCCTTTTTTGCGGATGGGGAAGCGGAGATTGATGTGGAAAAATATGACCTTGCCTGATCATAGAACCGAACAAGCTTTGTAATCTAGGAGCTGGAGGGCATTGGGTTACCTATGGTTATGGAAGGACTACATTTGTAGAAATCCGGGATACGCTGGTTCCTGAATCACATCCTGAAAACCGGGCACCGCAGTTCTTGCGATGCCCGGTTTGTATAACTTATTGCAGTTACTTTTGCAGTCTGGTGCAGAGTGATTGTGCGCAACGGTTCAGGAAGGGGCGTTCTGATCAAAGTTAATCTTCCGTCGACTCCCTGTAGATCAGGCTTGTTTCCGTATAGACCCTGCGGTAGTTCATAGAAGGGTCCTTGATTCTGGATAATAGTAAATGGACCGCTGAAAATCCCATAATCTGGCTGTGGATATGTATGGTAGTCAGAGTCGGTGAGGTAATCCTTGACTCCTGGGAATCATCAAAGCCGCACATCCATACATCTTTCGGAACGCAGATGCCAAGCTCTTTAAATGTGAGCAGCGCGTCTATGGCAACAAAGTCATTGGCGCAGATAAAGACATCAGGAAGAGAATCCAGGCTTTGTATACGTTCCCTGAGATATTTCCTGTATTCTTTTTGGGAAGGATATTCGCAGGCGCCTGCAGGGCCTGTGATGCAGTATTCTTCCAGACAGGAAAGCCCACACAGATACATGGCATTCCGATATCCTAAAAAGCGTTCAAAAAATGACTGACAGTGCATACAGTTTCCGATATAACCGATTCTTTTTTTTCCGCGTCTTGCCATTTCATGGACAAAGACATGGATATTGGACTGGTTATCCATACTGAGCACATCAGCCTTTAACGGTTCTCCAAGACCGGATGCGGGAGAATCTACGAAAAGGAGCGGGGTGCCCAGTTCGCAGAGCATGGAACAGTATTTTGGGTTAAACATTTCCACGCAGATGATGCCGGCAGTCTTTTCTATATTATAGGAATTTGGCAGCTGCAGATTTCGAATCTCATTTTCTTGGATGCGGTGCATGGTAAAGGTATAGCCGGAATCGGAAATCCCGCGCTGGAAATTATCGAGCATGGTGGACGCAAAATGTGAATTGTTGATAAAATTGGCAGTAAGCAGGGCAATTTCGTTTTTTTTCAATGACAGTGTGCAGACTGGATCTGCACCGGGTATTCCTATGCCTGGAATGTTTACATAAGAAAATTGTTTATAGCCCATTTCGATGGCTTTCTTTAAGACCTTTTCCCTCGTAGCGTCAGCAAGGATTCCGGTATTATTGATGGCTTTGGACACTGTATTCCGTGAAAGGCCAAGTGCATCTGCGATATCTTGTATGGTAATTCGTTCGGCCATGGTATCTCACTTTCTTTTTGTTCATTTTTTATGTGACAGTATATGTTACATTGTTTTTATTATAATGGACAAACTGCATACTGTCAAACCAAAGAAAAAAGCTTTTTGGTAAAATATACGGTTTGATAAAATTATAAATGTTAAAAAATGTGCAAATATAATAAATTAGAAATAAAATTGTAAAAAATAGCAGGCAAGTGATTGGATAAATGTAGCAGGCACTGTAACGATGGGAAATGTAAAATCCTAAATTACTTGTGGCAGCATTGAGGGAGGGGTAAATATGTACTGGGTGTTATTTTTCTTTATATTGGGTATACGTGACTTTATGGACGCAAAACCGCTATTTAAGAATAATGATATTGATTGTTTAAGCGCCGATATCCGCAAAAAGTATCGCCACAGGCGGGGAGGCGCCTTTTTCTTATGTTCGGCAGTTGCTGTGTATATCTTTGTATTTGAAACGATATATGGGATAAAGCTGGGCTTTAGATCAGCTTTTATATATTTTGGGATTCCCTATGCTATTCCTATTTTATATATCATTTACTTGAAGAAAAAATATCATGTTCCAGGTTTTTGGACTAAGAAGCAGGATAAAGATGATTGTGGCTGATTTGAAAAACCGTATTGACAAATCTTTCCACCCGTACTATGATACTTTGAGAGTCAAACAATTTGACTTTCAAATAATTTGACAATCAAATAAACATATCTGAAAAGCAAGAAAACAAAACGAATTATGGAAACAAAAAGGAGACGTAAAATCATGTTGGAAAAAATCGCAGAAATCGTAAAAGAGCAGTTAAACACAGATCTGGAAATTACGGAAGCAACTTCCTTTAAAGATGACCTGGGTGCGGATTCCCTGGATATTTTTGAGCTGGTTATGGCGCTGGAAGAAGAGTTTGGCGTGGAGATTCCTTCGGAAGACCTGGAAAATGTGACTACGGTCGGCGATGTCGTCAATTATTTAAAAGCGCATGACGTGACAGATTAAGGCGAAACAGGACGGAAATAAAATGAAAACTAGAATTACAGAATTGTTGGGAATCCAGCATCCGATTATTCAGGGCGGCATGGCATGGGTGGCGGAGTATCATTTAGCGGCAGCCGTATCCAATGCCGGAGGGCTTGGCATTATCGGCGCGGCGAGCGCGCCGCCTGAGGTCGTGCGTGAGCAGATACAGGAAGCGAAAAAACTGACAGATCAGCCGTTTGGCGTAAATGTGATGCTGATGAACCCGAATGCACCTAAAGTGGCGCAGATCGTGATCGAAGAAGGAGTTTCGGTCGTTACGACAGGCGCCGGCAATCCGGCGAAGTTCCTTCCGATGTGGAAGGAAGCGGGTGTTAAGGTCATCCCGGTAGTCGCAAGCGTTGCGATGGCAAAGATGATGGAGCGTGCGGGTGCGGACGCGGTCGTTGCCGAAGGGATGGAGTCCGGTGGTCATATCGGCGAGCAGACGACGATGGTGCTTGTGCCGCAGGTTGTGGATGCGGTTACAATCCCGGTCATTGCGGCAGGAGGCATTGCGGACGCAAGAGGATTTGCGGCGGCGATGATGCTTGGCGCCGAAGCGGTGCAGATGGGCACCCGGTTTGTAGCGGCAAAAGAATCGATCGTACATGCAAACTATAAAGAGCGTATTATCAAGGCAAAGGATATTGACTCGGAAGTCACCGGGCGTTCGACCGGGCATCCGATCCGTGTGCTGCGCAACCAGATGAGCCGCGATTACCTGAAAATGGAAAAAGAGGGCGCCTCGTTAGAAGAGTTAGAAGTACTGACGCTTGGTTCACTGCGCAAGGCGGTTATGGACGGCGATGTCAAAGGCGGCAGCCTGATGGCAGGACAGATCGCGGGGCTGATCCGACAGGAAAATACGTGTAAGGAAATCATAGAAGAAATCACAGGGCAGGCTGAAAAGCTGTTAAAGCTTTGACGGCGTAATGGAAGATAGAAAGGACATCTGACGATGGGAAAGACAGTCTATATGTTTCCGGGACAGGGAGCACAATACATAGGAATGGGAAAAGAGTTTTATGACCAGTTTGACGTCTGTAAGGCGGTATTTGACCTTGCCTGTGGCGTGACCGGGCTGGATCTTGCGGCACTTTGCTTTGAAGAAAACGAGCAGCTTAACATTACCGAGTATACGCAGATTGCCATGCTGACCGTGGAAGCGGCGATTTATATGGCTATGGAAGAACGGGGGCTAAAGCCGGATTATGCGGCAGGATTAAGCCTTGGGGAATACGGCGCGCTGATCGTGTCAAAAGCGCTTGACCCGGCAGACGCCTTCCGTATTGTCAGAAAGCGCGGCATCTATATGCAGGAAGCGGTGCCGACAGGCGGTGCAATGGCAGCGGTGCTTGGACTGGACGCGCAGACAATCGAAAAAGTGTGCGCCCAGACCGAAGGAATCGTATCGGTAGCGAATTATAATTGCCCGGGACAGATTGTCATTACCGGAGAGCAGGCGGCAGTGGAACAGGCGGGGCAAGCCTTAAAGGAAGCAGGGGCAAAGCGCATTATGCCGTTAAAGGTCAGCGGGCCGTTCCATTCTGAAATGCTTGTGCCTGCCGGGGAAAAGCTCGCAAAGGAATTTGAAAACGTGACTATGCGCGGCATTGCCGTTCCGTATGTAACGAATGTAACGGCGGATTTTGTCAGGGACGAGGAGCAGATCAAGCGCCTGCTTGTCAAACAGGTGTCGTCATCGGTACGCTGGCAGCAGAGCATTGAGCGCTTAATAGAGGCTGGCGCGGATGAGTTTGTAGAAATCGGGCCAGGGCATACGCTCAGTGGATTTATGAAAAAGATCAACCGCGACGTAGCCGTCTTTCATATAGAAAAACCGGAGGATTTGGAAGCATATGTTAACCGATAAAATAGCGCTTGTCACCGGGGCAAGCAGGGGAATTGGGCGTGCAACCGCAAAGCTTCTTGCCGCGCAGGGTGCTTATGTATACGTAAATTATCTTGGTTCTGAACAAGCGGCGCAGGAGACGGTCATGGAAATCAAAGACAGCGGCGGCAGCGCTGAAGCGGTGCAGTGCAATGTCGCTGATTTTAAACAGTGCCAGGATATGATTGCCGATATTATGAAAAAAAGCGGCAGGCTGGATATCCTTGTCAATAATGCCGGGATTACGAAAGACGGGCTGCTGATGAAGATGTCAGAGGAAGATTATGACCAGGTGATGGACATTAATCTAAAGGGGACGTTTCATACGATCCGCCATGCGTCCAGATATATGTTAAAGCAGCGCAGCGGAAAGATCATCAACCTTACGTCCGTATCTGGTGTATTAGGAAATGCCGGCCAGGCAAACTACAGCGCGTCCAAGGCGGGCGTAATCGGGCTTACCAAAAGTGCGGCAAGAGAGCTTGCTTCCCGTGGGATCTGCGTAAATGCAGTTGCGCCGGGGTATGTCCAGACGGATATGACAAGCGTATTGTCCGATCAGGTCAGAGAACAGATGTTAGGGCAGATTCCGCTTGGGCGAGCGGCTTCACCGGAGGAAATTGCAAGTGTAGTGCTGTTTTTGGCATCCGGGCAGTCAGACTATATGACAGGCCAGGTGCTGCATGTGGACGGCGGGATGGCGATGTAAGCCGTTTGTGCAGGAAGGAGCGAAGAATGAAACGCAGAGTAGTAGTAACGGGAATGGGTGCAGTCACACCGATTGGATTAAATGTGGATGAGTTTTGGAATTCCATTAAGGAGCGCAAGCTTGGTTTCGCACCGATTACCAGCTTTGACACGACGGGCTTTAAATGCCGTCTTGCCGCCGAAGTCAAAGGATTTGAAGGGAAAAACTATATGGACTTCAAATCGGCAAAGCGGATGGAATTATTCAGCCAGTATGCAATGGCAGCCTCCAAAGAAGCGATCGAGGATGCCGCGCTGTCGATGGAACAAGAAGATGCTTACCGGGTCGGCTGTATCATCAGTTCCGGGATCGGCAGCTTGCAGGCGATCGAGCGGGAATATAAAAAGATGCTGGAAAAAGGGCCTTCCAGAGTCAATCCGCTGTTTGTGCCGATGATGATCTCGAATATGGCAGCAGGAAACGTGTCGATTGCATATGGATTAAAAGGAAAGAGCCTGAATGTCGTAACGGCGTGCGCAAGCGGCACAAACAGCATCGGCGAAGCATTCCGTACGATCCAGTATGGGGATGCGGACGTTATGGTGGCAGGCGGCTGTGAAGCAGGCGTTACACCGATTGGAATCGCAGGATTTACCGCGTTGACGGCACTGTCGACACAGGATGACCCAACACGCTGTTCCCTTCCGTTCGACAAAGACCGCAGCGGCTTTGTAATGGGAGAAGGAGCAGGCATCGTGATATTGGAAGAGCTAGAGCACGCGAAAAAGCGCGGGGCAAAAATCTATGCCGAGCTGACCGGATACGGATGCTCTTCGGACGCGTACCATATCACGTCTCCGGCAGAGGACGGCGGCGGAGCCGCAAAAGCGATGACAAACGCAATGCAGGACGCAGGCATTCGTCCGCAGGATGTTACCTATATTAATGCACATGGGACAGCGACCCATCACAACGACCTGTTTGAGACGCGTGCGATCAAGCTTGCCTTTGGCAGCCATGCACAGAATCTGCGCATCAACTCTACCAAATCTATGATCGGGCATTTGCTTGGAGCGGCAGGCGCGGTGGAATTTGTTACCTGTGTCAAGGAGATCCAGGAAGGCTATATCCATGCGACAGCAGGGTATACGACGCCGGATGAAGGAATTGACCTTGATTACTGCAAGCAGCCTTATGAAGAAGAGATCCGCCATGCGCTGACCAATTCGCTTGGATTTGGCGGGCATAACGCAACGCTGGCAGTATCAAAGTATGAAGGGTAAAAGATCAGGAGGAAAAAAGATGTCTCTGCTAAATGCATCACAGATTATGGAGATTATTCCGCACCGGCAGCCGTTTATGCTGCTGGATACGATCGAAGAGCTGGAACCGGGCAGGCGTGCGCGTGCGAGAAAGTGCGTTACTTATAACGAACCGTATTTTGCCGGGCACTTTCCAAAAGAGCCGGTGATGCCGGGTGTCTTGATCGTTGAGGCAATGGCGCAGGCAGGCGCGGTGGCAATGCTGTCGCAGCCGGAGATGAAAGGAAAGACGGCATATTTTGCAGGCATCCAGTCTGCGAAATTTAAGAAAAAAGTTGTTCCGGGCGATGTGCTGGAGCTGGAAGTGGAGATCGTAAAGGTCAAAGGGCCGATTGGAATCGGAAAAGGCACAGCTTATGTAGACGGGAAAACAGCGGCGTCTGCGGAGATTATGTTTGCCATAGGAAGCGAGGCGGATTAAAGATGTGGATCAATAAAAAGTATCATTTACTGAAAAACAGAAATATACCGCAGTTTAGCCAGGAAAGCGAGAATGAAAAGCCATCCAAAGACTGGTTTTTAAAAGACCGTTTTCAAAAAGACAAACAGCAGCATAGCGACACGCAGGAAGCGGTTCAAGGTACACAGGAGCAGCCAAAACAGGATGTATTTGAATGCAAAAAATGCGGCGCCAAAATATCCAAAGCGGAGACGGTGGCAAATAAGTACGTATGTAAGGAATGCGGCTACTATTTCCGTATCCGTACGAAAAACCGCATTCGTATGGTAGCGGATGCAGGCACGTTTGAACCGTGGTTTGAGGATATCGAGGAGACGAACCCGCTGGATTTTCCGGGATACGAAGAAAAGCTGGCGCAGATACAGGAAAAGACAAAGCTCAAAGAAGGCGTGACGGTCGGCTATGCCAGGATCGACGGCGAGCCAGTTGTGTTAGGCGTGTGCGACGCACGTTTCCTGATGGGCAGTATGGGGCATGTCGTAGGTGAAAAGATTGCCTGCGCGGTTGAAAAGGCAACATCTATGCGGCTTCCGGTGATTTTATTTTGCTGTTCCGGCGGTGCGCGGATGCAGGAAGGCATTATTTCTTTGATGCAGATGGCAAAGACTTCGGCAGCGCTGAAAAAACACAGCGATACCGGGCTTTTGTATATTCCAGTGCTGACAGACCCGACGACTGGCGGCGTGACCGCAAGCTTTGCGATGCTTGGCGATATGATCCTCGCAGAGCCTGGCGCGCTGATCGGTTTTGCAGGGCCAAGGGTGATTGAGCAGACGATCGGTGAAAAGCTGCCGGAAGGATTTCAGCGTGCAGAGTTTCAGTTGGAACATGGGTTTGTAGATGCGGTCGTAGAGCGTAAACATCTAAAGCAGACGCTGGCGCAGATTTTAAAATACCATCACAGCACACAAAGCTTTCATGCGTTTACCAAAGCAGGCAGCATTGCGGTTGTCCCGGACGAACGCTGCCGGGAGCATATGGAAAAGGCACAGGCGAAGGAAGTCTGGGACAAGGTAAAAGAGGCGCGCCAGGTGACGCGTCCGTCCGCGGCGGATTATATCAGCCGTGTATTTGACGGATTTATAGAGCTGCACGGAGACCGCCAGTTTCGGGATGATCCGGCAGTGATCGGCGGCATTGCGCTGCTGGACGGCCAGCCGGTTACGGTGATCGGCATTCAAAAAGGCACTTCAATCGAGGAGTGTAAGGCGCATAATTTCGGCATGGCTTCTCCAGAAGGATACCGCAAAGCGCTCAGGCTGATGCGGCAGGCAGAAAAATTCCACCGCCCGGTCGTGACGTTTGTCAATACTTCCGGTGCTTTTTGCGGCATGGAAGCAGAGGAACTGGGGCAGGGAGAGGCAATCGCTAGAAACCTGTACGAGATGTCCGGCCTGAAAGTGCCTGTAATCTGTATGATGGTCGGGGAAGGCGGCAGCGGCGGCGCGCTTGCGCTTGCAGTCGGCAACCAGGTATGGATGATGGAACATGCGACGTATTCGGTGCTGTCACCGGAAGGATTTGCGTCGATTTTATGGAAAGACAGCAGCCGTGCACAGGAAGCGGCTGGTATTATGAAAATTACGGCACAGGATCTGTACGACCTTCATGTCGTCGAACAGATTATACCGGAATATGGCGGTGCCGATGAAGTAACGGTAGATACGATCTCTGTCTATATGAAGAGCCAGTTGAAAGAATACCTGTCCTCTCAGGCAGAAAAAAGCGGAGAGGATTTTGCAAAGGAGCGTTATGAGCGGTTCCGTAAATTTTAAACTGCCGATTGGCGTATCGATAAGGGAGGAAAATCAATGAGAGCAAGGATAGCCGGAACAGGCAGCAGTTTGCCGCGCCTGCGCGTGACAAATGACGATCTTGGCAAAATTATGGATACTTCGGATGAATGGATCAGAAGCCGTACCGGAATCGGCGCAAGGCATATCGCAGTCGAAGAGACAACAGCCAGCATGTCGGTTGCGGCTGCAAAGCAGGCATTGGAAGAAGCAGGCATCCAGGCGGAAGAGCTGGATTTGATTATTGCAGCAACACTGACGCCTGACCATATCCTGCCGCCGCTGTCGTGTGAGGTACAAAGCGCGCTCGGCGCTTCCAATGCGGCGGCGTACGATCTGTGCGCTGCCTGCTCCGGCTTTGTCTTTGCATTGAACACCGCGCAGGCATATATACAAAGCGGGATGTATCAAAATATACTGCTGATCGGTGCAGAGACGTTATCCAAGCTGATGGACTGGACAGACCGTTCGACGTGCGTTTTATTCGGGGACGGCGCGGGCGCCGCTGTCGTGACAGCCGCCAAAGAAGGGCTGTTTGCAGGCGTGCAGGGCTCTGACGGGACAAAGGGAGGGGTGCTCTCCTGCGGCGGCAGGCAGGTGAACCATCCGTTTGCAAGCAGGCAGCCAGAACATCCTTATGTACGGATGAACGGGCAGGAAGTGTATAAATTTGCAGTGCGCACCGTTCCAAAATGCATCGAACAGGCATTGGCACAGGCGGACTTACAGCCGGAGGATATTTCTTTGTTTTTGCTGCATCAGGCAAACCAGCGGATTATAGAAGCGGTGGCAAAGCGGCTTGGACAGCCGATGGAGAAGTTTCCGGTATGCCTTGCGGAATGCGGCAATATTTCTGCCGCCAGTGTGCCGATTTTACTGGATAAGGCAAACCGGGACGGACGGCTGAAAAGAGGCGGCCAAGTCGTGCTGGCGGGCTTTGGCGCGGGGCTGACCTGGGGAGCGGTTGTGCTGACTTGGTAAAAAATGCGAAAAGGAAGTGGTTGTTATGCGTATCTGGAGGAAAGGAAGTAGAAAGTAACATGGATACGGAACGGACATTAAACAGACTTTTGGTACAGTTCTTTAAATACATTATGGAGATCGAAGAACGCAAGCTGATTACCGATGAATTTCGTGAAATTACTTATAATGATATGCATATTATCGAAGCGATCGGCTTAGACCAGCCAAAGAAGATGTCTGAGATTGCAAAAATCATGTCTGTGACGACAGGAACGCTAACAAAGGCTGTTAATTCCCTGGAGAGAAAAGGATATGTCAAACGCAGGCGCAGCGAGCAGGATAAGCGGGTCGTAAATATGATGCTTACAAAGCGCGGAGAGCTTGCGTACCGCCATCATGAAAGGTTCCACCAGGATATGATCGCGTTTATCTTAGAGCATGTCAGCGAGGAAGAAAGCCAGGTACTGCGACGGTCGCTTGAACGGCTGATGGGATATTTCCAGCAGAAATATGATCCGATGTAAGGCAGATAAAAATAACCGCTTGCTGTAAGCCTGCGGTTATTTTTTGTACCTGTTTTTCTATTTTGCACAGATGTAAATCTGCCATGCCTGAAAGCCGTTTGCTGCTTCTGGAACAACAAAGCCTACCTGCTTTAACGCGGCACCGGTGATTGTTTCACCCGCGCCAAAGCCATACGGCAGCCTTCGATTCGGATAGTTTTCTTTAAAATTCTCAGTCAAAGACAACTGATAGCTTGCTTCATCGTTTAATCCCTGTACTTTTACGCGAATAGGCGCCGGATTTGCCTGTACATGATGATAAACGGCACTGACGAGCGCTTCTTTGCCAGAAGGGTGTGCAATCTCCCATACGGTGCACATGCCTTCCAAAGGGCTGGATATTCTGTAATAATCGCCATTTTGAATCAAATCGCTATATTTTTTATAAAGAGCGATCTGTTCTTTTATTTCTGCCTTTTCTTCTGCGGACAGCTTGCTGATGTCGAGCTCATAACCGAACATGCCTGCCATCGCCACACATCCCCTTGTAGAAAGCGGCGTTACCCGTCCGGTCTGGTGGTTTGGAACCATCGAGACATGGGTTCCCATTGCGGAAACCGGATATCCAAAAGAAGCTCCGTACTGGATACTCAGCCGTTCAATCGCATCGGTAGTATCACTGCCCCATAACTGCGGCGTATAGTAGAGCATCCCGGCATCAAACCTTCCGCCGCCGCCACCGCAGCCTTCAAACAGGATTTCAGGAAATTTTTCTGTCAGTTTTTCCAGTACCCGGTATAGTCCCAGCACATATCTGTGCGCAAATTCGCCCTGCCTGCTGCTGTCCAACATGCCGCTGTATTTATCGCAGATTGCCCGGTTGCAGTCCCATTTTACAAAAGAGACTGGTATCCCGTCAAGCAGATTGCAGATGCGCTCGATCATATAATCCTGTACATCCGTTCTGGAAAAATCCAAAATCCACTGGCATCTGCTTAAGCATGGCTTTCTCCCCGGAGCGCCTACGACCCAGTCTGGATGGCTTCTGTATAAGTTGCTGTCTTCCGAGATCCCTTCCGGCTCCAGCCAGATGCCAAACTGCATTCCTTCCGCGGTGATACGCTCGGCAAGTTCTTTTAACGTGCAGCCAAGCTTCTCTTCGTTTGGAAACCAGTCGCCTAGTGCGGCGTCGTCGTTCTGCCTGTTTCCAAACCAGCCGTCGTCCATCGCAAACAATTCGATGCCAAGGGTTTTTGCCTGTTTTGCTATTTCGATCAGTTTTTCTCCGGTAAAATTAAAATACGTTGCTTCCCAGTTATTAATTAAAATCGGGCGGCGCTTGTTTTTCCACTTTCCACGGCAGACATGTTCCCGGATGGTTTTATGTAAATTTTGGCTGATAGTTCCAATGCCGTTTCCGCTGTACGTCATCATGACCTCAGGAAGCCAGAGCGAATCGCCGTGAGACAGCGTCCATGAAAAATTGTCAGGATGAATCCCGCAAATCAGCCTTGTCCGGTCGAGCTGGTCTTTTTCTGCCTCAATTAAAAACTCTCCGCTGTAAACAAAGGAAAAGCCATAGCAGCTTCCCATCGTTTCATTTGCGCCGTCTTCACACAAAATAACGAACGGATTGTACTGATGGCTGCTGGAGCCTCGAACGCTTCCGACCGACTGTATGCCATGATGGATGTGTTCTTTCTGGAAGTTCATCTCCATGCTGTGCCTTCCATAAAAAGAGATCCATTGGAAATCGCCGTATTCAAAATCCAGGTTCATGCTGGCTGCTTTTTGCAGGACGAGATCGTCTGTTCCAGGATTTGTTATTTTTACGGCTCTTGTTATGATATCTGTCTCTGTTAAGATTCCATAATACAATTCCACTTCCAGTCCAGAGTATGGATCTGCCAGCCGGAGGATCAGCGTATCCGCTTCGTCGTTTTGTGCATATACCGCAGGCAATCCGGGAATGGCATATTTGCCTTCCTGCACTTCGTATCCGACGTAGCGAAGCTGTGACACCTGGCTGCCGTCTTTATTTTGCACCCGCAAGGAAGTGATCCGGTAATCACCCGTTCCGAAACAACTGTATTCCTGTGCAAGGGAATCCATAGAATAAGTCCGATCGAGCTTTCCAATTTCATATGGATTTCCTGAAAAGCCTCTGTCAGCGCGCCAGTATAACAAAGACTTGTCGCTGGAGTCGGTTTTTTCTCCATAATAAGAATGAAGCAGGACATTTTGGGCATCTGCTTTCATTTGATAAGTGGAATTTTTCGTCTGCAATGTAAAAATCCTGTGCTGGTCATCAATGATTATCGCCATATTTTTCTCTCCATTCCTTTGTACCAGAAGGAACCTATTCTGGCACATGCTTCTGTTTTCTTATAGTAAGTTCAGTTTTTCAAAAGCGGTGTAAATGCCGTTTTCGGTAACCGCAGGGCAGACCATATCGGCAATTTCCAAAAGAGCAGGGCTGCCGTTTTCCATACAGACCCCGGTTTCCACAGCCTGAATCATTTCCAGGTCGTTCCTGCTGTCTCCATAAGCGGTATCTTCATCCTGTATGCAAAAATGAAATTCCTCCTGTAGTGTTTGCTGCCGCCGGCACTGGCAACCAGCCCGTCAAAACCAAACTGCAATACAGGAAAAAGCATACCATAATTTCGCCCGGAACACAAGACGGCTTTGTGTGCGCGGAGCCATGTATGTATGAGCTGGAGTTGCGGATTATTGCCAGGGAGTCTACGATACGGTTTGTGTCTGTATAACTATAGTACTAGTTAAAAAAGAAAAATGCAACATTTTATTGAAAATGTTGCATTTTTCTTTTGACACTATTAATATCGGCACTTTCGGGTAATACTTAACCCCTAATTTCAAAAAAATTTTTCTATTTGTAACTATTTTTTGATACAAAATTCTTTGAATTTCCGGCACTTTCCGCCAATTTCCGATAGAATGCAACAGTTTCAATAGACAGTTGCGTTTTCCAGGCTTCATTTGGATATGAAAACAAAAACAAGGAGGTTCTTATGCTGAAACTGACTGTAAAACCAGGCGAATACCTGCTGATCGGAAACGAGGTTAAGGTCGTATTTGCCGGAGGAAGCGCGAATAACCTGCGCATTTTAGTCGATGCGCCAAGGAGCATGAATATCGCAAGAAGCTCTGCGCTGGAGAAAAAGATGATGGAGACAGAGCCGGGGAATTTTGTAACGCACTATAAGGAACGGGAGCTTTCCAAAGAGGCACAGCAAAAGATCCGTGCCGTCTTAATGGAAGAGCGCAGGCGGGCACGCGCTGAAAAGCGGGCATAAGCAGGCAGCGCGCGGGGCAGCAGTGCAGCATTTTGCGCAGGTAATTTGCGGGGAGGCTTTGGCGCCCTGCTGATTATAAAGGAACTGTCAACAGGCAAACCCGGGAACGGATTCCACGGGGGAAAGAAAAAACACGGAGGTAACTATTATGTCGATGGTAGTACAACACAATTTAACAGCAATGAACTCAAACCGGATGCTTGGCGTGACCACAAGCGCACAGGCAAAGTCGTCGGAAAAGCTTTCCAGCGGCTACAAGATCAACCGCGCGGCAGACGACGCAGCAGGCTTAACAATTTCTGAAAAAATGCGCAAGCAGATGAAAGGGCTGACGCGTGCTTCTACAAATGCACAGGACGGCGTATCGGCAGTGCAGACCGCAGAAGGCGCTTTGACAGAAGTGCACAGTATGCTGCAAAGGATGAACGAGCTTGCAACCCAGGCGGCTAACGGTACAAATTCCGAAGCAGACCGCGACGCGATCCAGGCAGAGATTGACCAGCTTACTACAGAGATTGACCGTGTATCCGAGACAACCAAGTTTAACGAGACGTACTTGTTAAAAGGCGAGGAAGCAGGGACAACGGTAGAAAAGAAGCTGAACGCACATGATGCAGGCTTGGATGGAAAATTAGTGGACAATGGGTCTACCGCTACGTTTACAAAGGTGCTCGAAGACGGCGATACAATTAAGATTGCTGGGGAAGAGTATACGATTGGGGCTGGCTCAGGGAAGAGCGGCGCTACTGGAAGTGTACTTGATCCAAAAGAGATGAATACTGACAAGACAGCATATGTAGATTTGGCAACAGCAGCAGATTTTACAGATGTTGTGCTTGGAGCAGGCGACAGTTTTTCAGTTGATGGTACAGAATATACAGTAACCGATAAGATTTCGCTGGATGATATTACGTTTGCTGCCGCTGATACGTTTAAAGTAGGGGAACACTACTATTCTATTGTAGCAGATACTGCGACGCCAACAACACCAGCTCCTGGCAATAAAGATGGATCATCGGCAGCTCAGGCGCAGGAAATTAAGCTCTCTGATGCAAAAAAAGCAATCGAAGAAGCTTTGGCAAATGGAGACCAGGTATTTGCAACAAAATTTGCAGGGAAGAAAGAAGATGGAACAGCTTCTGCCAGCCTTACAACAGCGACACAGGTTGTTGCTGAATATGGAAAAAATGAAGTGAGCTCAGTAGGGGCGACGGATTTAAAGATTGCAACACTTGCGCAGAAAGCAAATGGCGGTACAGCAGCAACATTTAAAGAAGGCGACACTTATACTAAAGGCGGAGAAAAGAAAATTGCTGTAACAAAGCCGGAAACTGCGAAAGCTCTTTATGATTCAATTTCAGCATTGGCGAAAGATGGAACTAAGACGGTAACGATTGGGACAGGTACAGATGCAAAGACCTGGACAATTATTGCAGATGGCGATGAAGAAGATGCAGATTCATATAAAGTGCATATGGATACCGTTCTTTCTATGATCCATGATGGGGATGTCGTTAACTATACTGGGGCTGCAAATGCAGTAACAGTGATCGGCGATATTGGAGAAAAGACAGAAGATACAGCTAAGCCTAAAACAATCTCCGCAGCCGAAGCCTACGAAAAAATGGCAGAAGAGCTGCAAAAAGCAAGCAGCATCGGCGCAGACGAGGATAAGCAGGCAACGGTTGCAAGCGACGGCAAGGGCGGCTTTACCATTACAAAAGGCAGCACAACGGTAAAAGAAGAGCTGTTTTTCAACCTTCACGTTGGGGCAGATGCTGATATGACAAATAAGATCGGCGTTACGATCGAAGCAATGAGCGCTGCAAACCTGGGTGTCAAAGACCTGGATGTGATCGGCAAAGACGAAAACGGCAGAAACATCAACGATGGCGGCGTTGCGGCAACTTATGCGATCGACGCGATTGCAGATGCGATCTCCAAAGTATCCGCACAGCGTTCCGCGCTTGGTGCTGTACAGAACCGTTTAGACCATACGATTGCGAACCTGGATAACGTTGTGGAAAATACGACAGCGGCAGAATCCCGTATCCGCGATACCGATATGGCGACAGAAATGGTGGAATACAGCAAGAACAACATTCTTGCACAGGCTGGGCAGTCTATGCTCGCACAGGCAAACCAGTCCAACCAGGGTGTGTTGTCACTGCTTGGATAATGCAAAGGTTGGTCAGAGAGAAACTTTGCAGATCTTTTCAACCAGGGACGGGTTCTTTATGAATCCTTCCCTGGTTATAGTTGTGCGCCTAGTATGGGTGCAATCTAATCGGTGATTGCTGAAAACAACCGCATCATCACAGGTTTTCAGACGGACTGGCTGTTGGAGAAGATGATACAAACGGCTAATCTGAACCGTGCATATAAGAAAGTGAAATCAAACAAGGGAGCAGGTGGCATTGATGGGATGAGCGTAGAGGAACTTCTGCCGTTTCTCAGAGAGAACCAGGTGCAACTAATCCAGCAGTTAAAGGACGGGAAATACAAATCCAACTCAGTACGTAGGGGAGAAATACCCAAAGAAACAAAAGGAGAATTTCGGAAACTGGGAGTACCGACAGTAGTTGACAGGGTATTTCAACAGGCAATTACACAGGTATTGTCCCTGATTTATGAGGAACAGTTTTCGGAAAACAGTTTTGGCTTCCGAGCAAAGAGAGGTGCGCATGACGCACTGAAACAATGCCAGCAGAATGTCAATGATGGATATGTGTATGTTGTAGATATGGATTTAGAGAAATTCTTTGATACGGTATGCCAGAGCAAGCGGATAGAGGTGTTATCAAAAACCATCAAAGACGGGCGGGTAATATCGTTGATACACAAATATCTCAATGCAGGGGTAATCAGTGGAGAGATATTTGAAAAGACAGAAACAGGAATGCCACAAGGCGGACCGCTAAGTCCACTACTTAGTAATATCATGCTGAATGAACTGGACAGGGAACTGGTACGCAGAGGGCACAGATTTGTGGGTATGCGGATGACTGCATGATATTCTGCGAAAGCAGAAAGAGTGCAGAGAGAACCCTGTGAAATATCATTTTGTTCATTGAGGGAAAACTTTTTCTGAAAGTGAACCAAAAGAAAACAAGTGCGGCACATATCAGCAAGGCAAAATACCTTGGATACGCATTTACCGCTATAAAGGGGAATGCAGGTTTCGGGTACAACCAAAGTCAGTGGCAAAGATGAAAGATAAAATCAGGGAACTGGCAAAAAGAAGCAACGGATGGGGAAATATCTACTGGAAACAATGGAAGAAAGTTAAGACGAAATTCAAAGAATTAAGGAAGTTAGGTGTGGAAAAAGAAAAGGCATGGATATGTGCCAATATGCAAAATGGAAACTGGTATTGCGGAGGATATTTCGTATTGCAGACCGCATTTAATAACAAGAAACTCCGTGAACTTGGATATCCAACATTCACAGAGTTTTATCTGAAAGTATGTGAAAACTAAGGAACCGCCGTATACGGAATCGTATGTGTGGTGGCTTGCGTACCACAATTTGATGCAATGCACCCAAGCATGAGTTTGGGTGCAAATTTTAACGATAGGAATTTAAATCATCTTTATATAGAAAGCAAGATTCGGAAACAGAAATGTACTTTCGAGTCTTTTTTTATTCCGAAATTAGGAGAATATTATTCCTATAAGATTGATATTATTCCGAAAATGGAGTATAATGTTTTGGAAAGCGAGGTGTACTCTTTATGTATATGACAGTAAAACAGGCCGCAGAGAAATGGGGAATTTCAGATAGACGTGTGCGCATATTGTGCGCAGAAGGGAAGGTTTCAGGTGCTATTCATGAAGGACGCCGCTGGATGATTCCGGTAGATACAAGAAAACCGGAGGATGGACGGTTTAAGGCAACAGAAAGTTTACTGGCAGCTATAGACAGGAAGAAAAGTGAACTGGATACCAGACGCCCGCTGACGAAGGGAGAAGTGGAACGTCTGACAGAGGAATTCATTATTGAGTATACCTATAATTCAAATGCAATTGAAGGGAATACACTGACCCTGCGTGAGACGGATATGGTTTTGCGTGGCCTGACGATTGACAGGAAACCGTTAAAAGACCATATGGAGGCAGTCGGGCATAAAGAGGCATTTGATTTTGTGCGGGATTTGGTAAAAGAACAGGTGCCTTTATCGGAAAGCATCATCAAGCAGATACATTATCTTGTATTGGCAGATAAACGGGAAGACCGCGGTGTTTACAGAAGAGTTCCGGTCAGGATCATGGGTGCAAAACATGAACCAGTACAGCCATATTTAATCCAGCCTAAAATGGAACAGTTGCTGGAGGTTTATAGAAATAGTGCGGAGCATATTATTACCAGGCTTGCACGGTTCCATATTGAATTCGAGGGGATTCACCCTTTTATTGATGGAAATGGCAGAACTGGAAGGTTGCTTGTGAATTTGGAATTGATGAAAGCCGGATATCCGCCAATTGACATTAAGTTTGCAGACCGGATTTCTTATTACAATGCGTTTGATGAATACTATGTAAAGCATAATCTTGGTGCAATGGAAAAGCTGTTTGCGGGTTATGTGAATGCAAGGTTGGACAGTTACCTGATGATGCTGGAGATATCATAAATCCAGGAAACTATATGAAAAGTACAGGAGGTTCTGTAATGATTGTATCACAATTACAAGTATATAATTTTCGGAGATTTAAGTCTATAGATGGAAAACCAGGTCTTTCCATTACATTTCATGAAGGACTGAATGCTTTGATAGGTGAAAATGATTCAGGGAAAACTGCCATTATCGATGCGTTAAAATTGGTATTGCTTACGCAAAGCAATGAATATATTCGCCCGATAGAGGATGATTTTTATACTGATGAGACAGGGAACTCTGTAACAGAGTTTAGAATTGATTGCGTGCTGGAAAAGTTTACGGACAATGAGCAAAAAATTTTATTGAGTATCTCACATTTACAAAAGAGAATGGTTCCTTAAAATGCACTTTGAAACTTTATTACCGGGCATGGAGAGAGAATCATAGAATTTTTACAGAGTTGCGAATTGGACAAAAGGATGATGGCATTAATATGGAGGGAAAGGCCAGAGAACTGTTAAAAGCCGTATATTTGAAACCGTTACGGGATGCGGAAAGGGAAATGAGTTCTGGGAGGAATTCGAGAATATCACAGATTCTTATGAGCCATCCTGTATTTAGTGATCGTGATGGTCATAGGTTAAAAGAAATACTTAGTAATGCGAACAACGATATAGAAAAATATTTTATAGAAGAAGATGGAAAAATAATTTTGCAGACAATTCGTAATACACTTTCTGTTTTAAACTCACAGGATATGTCAGATGAGGCAAAACTGGAAACATCGGATATTCAGTTGAAAGCTATATTAGAGAGTTTATCGTTGAGCGCACCTGAAATTC